>Ga0209408_1001192_pt1 | contig 16933 bp, 7 predicted proteins | sample AD_UKC107_MetaG_FD_184422 | JGI IMG/M metagenome (GOLD analysis project Ga0209408, IMG submission 184422) | Active sludge microbial communities of municipal wastewater-treating anaerobic digesters from Hong Kong - AD_UKC107_MetaG (SPAdes)... | ecosystem: Engineered > Bioreactor > Anaerobic >... | reverse complement strand
GGCTACAATGAGAATGTCAGCAGTTCTGGAAATTTCCTTTATGTTTGGTGTTCGGCTATGGCAAACCGTAACAGTACAATCGCCAGGGTACGCTTTCTGTGAAAGCAAATTTGAAATTGGTCTTCCAACAATATTGCTTCTACCCAGCACAACACAGTGTTTTCCAGAGGTTTCAATTTTATACCTACGCAACAGCTCCACTATTCCATCGGGAGTTGCCGAAATGTAGGACGGTAATCCAATTACCATTCTCCCAACGTTAACGGGGTGAAAACCGTCAACATCCTTTTTGGGGTCGATGGCCTCAATTACTTTCTGGTCGGAAATGTGCTTTGGAAGCGGCATTTGTACAATGAAACCATCAATTTCGGGGTTTTTGTTCAGCTTATCAACCTCGGCAAGAAGCTCATCCTCGGTAATTGAATCCTCGAAACGCAGCACTGTGCTATTGAAACCTACCTGAGCGCAGGCTTTCTCCTTATGGCCAACATACGTTTCACTAGCCCCATCGTGACCCACGATTATGGCTGCCAGGTAAGGAATTTTGCCTCCACTGTTTTTAATTGAAGCAACCTCCTCGGCTATTTCTGCCTTAACCTGATCGGCTATCATTTTACCATCGAGTAGTTCCATTGTTATTTATTTTTTGAGTAACAAATTCAATTTATTATTGTTCTCGTTTTTATTGCCAATTGCCAGCTAATAACTGAAAACTGAAAACAGAGAACTGAGAACTATCTTTTGGGCATATTTGCCATCATTCGGGCTAAGTTTTTGCCACCACCGCTGGATACCATCTTCATCATTTTCCGCATATCATCGAACTGCTTCACCAAACGGTTCACCTCCTGGATGGTTGTTCCGCTCCCATCGGCAATACGTTTACGGCGGCTGCCGTTAAGCAACGATGGGGATTCCCTTTCGGCGGGTGTCATCGACTTAATAATGGCCTCAATTCCCTTAAATGCATCATCGTCGATATCGATATTCTTCATCATTTTCCCCATGCCAGGAATCATTCCTGCCAAATCCTTGAGGTTACCCATTTTCTTAACCTGTCCTATTTGAGCCAGAAAATCGTTGAAGTTGAACTGATCCTTCACAATTTTCTTCTGAAGTTTTCGGGCTTCCTCAATATCGTACTGTTCCTGGGCACGCTCAACCAGCGAAACCACATCGCCCATGCCAAGAATACGGTCGGCCATACGGTCGGGATGGAACACATCCAAAGCCTCCATCTTTTCGCCAGTACTTACAAACTTTATGGGTTTATCAACCACAGAACGAATTGACAATGCTGCACCGCCACGGGTATCGCCATCGAGCTTGGTGAGAACAACTCCGTTGAAGTTCAGCCTATCGTTGAACTCTTTGGCAGTGTTAACGGCATCCTGACCAGTCATGGAATCGACAACAAATAGAATTTCCTGTGGATTCACCTCCTTCTTAATGGCTGCCACCTCCTTCATCATCTGCTCGTCGATGGCCAAACGACCGGCGGTATCGATAATAACAACATCGTACCCTCTCAGCTTTGCGTGCTTAATCGCTTCGCGTGAAATTGAAATCGGATCCTTGCTATCCTCAACAGTGTAAACGGGAACGTTAATCTGTTCGCCCAGAACCTTCAGCTGGTCGATAGCTGCGGGTCGGTAAACGTCGCCAGCAACAAGAATTGGACTCTTGCCCTTCTTGGTTTTCAGCATGTTGGCTAACTTTCCCGAAAAGGTTGTTTTACCCGAACCCTGTAAACCAGCAATGAGAATTACGGTAGGATTTCCACTAAGATTCAGTTCTTCAGCCTTTCCTCCCATCAATTCTGCCAACTCATCATGAACAACCTTTACAATCAGTTGTCCAGGTTTTAGGGAGTTTAGAACATCCATACCAAGCGCCTTGCGCTTTACCTCATCGGTAAATGTTTTGGCAATTTTATAGTTTACGTCGGCATCGAGCAACGCTTTACGAACCTCCTTCAGCGTTTCGGCTACGTTAATTTCGCTAATCTTCCCTTCGCCCTTTATAAGTTTAAAGGACCGTTCCAGCTTTTCAGATAAATTTTCGAACATATTATTAAGAGTATATTTTTACGAACGGCAAAATTATGAAAAAAAGAGGTGTAATAAAACTCATATTCACCATTAGAAACAAAAAAACGGTACCTTTAAACGTTTTTTAAATTGAACTATGAACAAGCCCAAAACAAAACCCAAGGTAAAGTCAAAAAAAAGGAAAAAGTACGAGGAGATTGTGAACTCATCGAGTCACGGTATTGGAGTTCTCATTGCCGTTGCATGTACAGCTATTCTTGCCACTCGTGCAGCAATTCTTGGAAATGCATGGCACATTGTTACGTTTAGCATTTTTGGTGCCGGCATGATAAACCTTTACACAGCATCAACCCTTTTTCACGCTTCAGTGAACGTTAAAAAAAAGAGTAAGTTAAACAAGTTCGATCACTCATCGATTTACGTTCTGATTGCCGCTACCTACACGCCCATTTCACTTGTTGGACTTAAAGGGGCTTTTGGGTGGGTAATTTTTGGATTAATTTGGGCAATGGCTCTCTTCGGCATTGTTTATAAAATATGGTTCTACAGCGTAAAATTCCGAACATTATCAACCATTTTATACATTGCCATGGGCTGGTTGATTCTAATTGCAATCGTTCCAATTATTCAGAATCTTCCAAATATTTCTTTATGGTTTCTGCTAGCAGGTGGGCTAAGTTACTCCTTTGGAACGATTTTTTACATTAACCGTGACTGGCCTTACGGACATGGAATTTTCCACCTTTTTATTTTAGGTGGAAGCATTTGCCACTTTTTTGCCGTATTATTCCTAATATAAGTTTGTGAAACTTTAAATAAATTGCAATATGGACTTCAAAACTCATACACTAAAGTGTTTGATGGTTGATGCTTCAAATGGATATTATAGGATTAACCGATACAAGTTGGGCGACTTTTTTGGGCCAGTTGATCTAGGCATACATTTATCATACAAGTATAATAGTCTTAATGTAGGTACTGGAATTCTAGCTGGATCAATATTTCCAGGCTCAAATAGATTGATATTTAACGGAATATCTCCTTCGTGGCACGGATTCTACATTTCATCGATGGGCGGTGCAGGTTTAGTTTTTGATAACCTGGGAATAAATATGTTCAGCATTGTAGGTAAATCGTTCACTCCTTCGCTACTTTACTTAAACCGAATTCATGGAGAAGAAATTGAAGTTGAATTAGTTCCAATAAGAAGAAGAGAGATTTGGGATACTGGGCGAAAGGGAATTTATGGAGTAATGGAGTATGCGCTAAATCAATTTGGTGATCGCTATGAGAACGATCCCAGAGTTCTTGCTACTGGACCTGCATCAATGTTTACCGATTTTGGAGGAATTGCATCAGCACCCATAAAAAAGAGAGAAATTACTTTTGTTGATACATGGGCAGGAAGAGGTGGTTTTGGAACAAAAATGCTTCAGGAACACGGAATTATTGGAATTATTTATGGAGGAACTTACATTGACGAAGACTTCAGGGATAGAAATGTTGCAGACAGCTGGTTTCAGGATAAATATCAAAAAAAGTTAGCGGCAAAAGATTTAGAAGCAACTACTAAATATCGATTCGATCCAAATTTTGATACTGGCGGAACATTTGGCGTTAACTACGCAACTTTGGAGGAACGAATTATTGCTTTTAACTACAAAAGCATCTACATGAGCCGTGAGGAAAGATTAAGAATCCATAAAGATTTTATTGTTGAACATTATCTTAAACAGTTCAACGAGGAAACTATAAAAACAAAGCAGCAAAAAACCTGTGGTGAACCTTGCGTTGCCGTTTGCAAGAAAATGCAGGGAATATATAAAAAGGATTATGAGCCTTACCAAACCATGGGACCGCTTTGCGGAATTTTCGACCAACGTGCAGCAGAACTTGTAAACCATCATGCTGATACACTTGGTTTTGATGCTATTTCTGTTGGTGGAATCCTTAGCTGGCTTTTGGAATGCATAGATGAAGGATTAATAAAACCCGAGGAACTTGGTGTAACCGATTTTCCAGTTTTTGAACCAAAAGATTTTAATGTTGTGGATGATTCCATGCACAACGCCCAGATTTGTATTCAATTGTTAGATCAAATGGTGAAAGAAAACGGAAAGATTGATCTTTCAAAGGGAGCCAGAAAATATGCTCGTCATTTAGCAAGGGTTAAAGGCAAGGAAGTTTTGGATAAATTTGTTTACGCTGCATTCGCTCGTCAGGGCTGGATTGTTCCGAATCAGTACTGGAGCCCAGGAGTTCTTTCTCCAATGGCAATTATGGGAAAATACTACATGAATTATGGGAAAGATTTTATTCCTCCTCGCGAACTTGGACGCGAAGATGCTCGCAGACTGATTAAGGAATTGCAGATGGATAATCTAGGAATTTGTCGTTTCCACAGAGCATGGGCAGAAGATATTATGCCAGAGATAATTGATTCATTATTCGGAATCAAAAATGAATTTTTGAAATCACTTTCTCTTACTGCAAGCAGAATTACAAGCCGAAACGCATCTGTTTTTTGGGAAAGCGAACGCAACATCGATTTTGTGCACTCATTCCTTCTAAAAAAGAAGAATGAAGACAGTGTTAATAACCAAGAACTTGATTTCTGGTTAAGCAGATTTGATAAAAACAAAAACGAAGCTGCCTTGGACTTTTGGTATGAAATACACAAAGGAATTCACGAAACGTTAAGAGAATTCTAGTAGCAAAGTTACATCCTGTCCGGAACGTCAATTCCTAAAGTCCACATTGCCAAGCGAATTACGTTTCCAACTTCCCTAGAGATGGCAAGACGCTGGCTGCGAATTTCCTCATTCTCCTCCTTTATCATTGGAAAATCGTGGTAGAACTGATTGTACTCCTTGGCCAAATCGTAGGCGTAGTTCGCGATAAGCGCAGGGCTGTACTGTTCGCCGGCCTGGCTAACCACATTAGGAAATGCCGAAAGAATCTTCACCAGCTCGCGTTCCTTGGTGCCCATTGTGCTATAACGTGTATCGAACGGAACCTTTATACCGGCTTCCTGCGCTTTGCGCAGAACTGACTGGATACGAGCGTACGAGTACTGAATAAACGGGCCCGTATTGCCGTTAAAATCGATGGATTCCTTCGGGTTGAATGTCATATTCTTTTTTGGATCAACCTTCAGAATGAAGTATTTGAGTGCACCCAGACCAATCATTCTAACAACCTCTTCGGCCTCAGCCGAATTCATATCATCTAGCTTACCAAGTTCCTCGGACATTTCGCGGGCAGTTGTAACCATCTCTTCCACCAAATCGTCGGCATCGACAACTTTCCCTTCGCGCGACTTCATTTTCCCTTCGGGAAGCTGAACCATACCGTACGAAAGGTGAAAAAGGTGATCGGCCCAGCTGTAGCCCAGCTTCTTCATAACAAGTTTCAGCACCTGAAAATGGTACTCCTGCTCGTTTCCCACCACGTACACGTGGTTTGTGAGGTGATGCTCGGAGAATCGTTGCTTCGCCGTTCCAATGTCCTGCGTAATGTAAACCGAAGTTCCATCGGCACGGAGCAGGAGTTTCTCGTCGAGCCCATCGTTGGTTAGGTTCACCCAAACCGAGCCATCGGGTCGCTTGTAAAATACGCCCTTTTCAAGCCCTTCGTTTACAATAGTTTTCCCCAGCAGGTAGGTTTCCGACTCGTAGTAAACCTTGTCGAACTCAATTCCCAAGCTTCTGTAGGTAACATCGAAACCCTCGTAAACCCAACCGTTCATTTTCTTCCATAGCGAGAAAACCTCCTCGTCCCTGCTCTCCCACTTGCGAAGCATCTCCTGAGCCTCGGCCATTAGCGGTGCATTCTTCTTGGCCTCCTCCTCAGGTGTTCCGCTTGCAACCATGGTTTCAACCTGTTTCCTGTACTCCTGGTCGAACTTCACGTAGAAATCGCCTACCAGGTGATCGCCCTTCTCGCCCGTTGATTCGGGCGTTTGGCCATTCCCAAACTTCTGCCACGCAAGCATCGACTTGCAGATGTGGATTCCCCTGTCGTTCACAAGGTTTACCTTTATCACCTCATGTCCGTTAGCCTGAAGGATTCGGGAAACCGAGAAACCCAAAAGATTATTACGAATGTGTCCTAAATGCAGCGGCTTATTTGTGTTTGGCGACGAGAACTCAATCATTATGGCTTCGTTGGTTGAGTTGGGTTTTGAGAAACCGTAGTCAACCGTTTGGGAAATCATGTACAACACATTGCACCAGAAAACCTCGCTGAGGCTAAGGTTCAGAAACCCCTTAACCACGTTAAATTTCTGAAACTCGGCATGGTTTTCCACCAGGTACTCGCCAATGGCGTTTGCCGTTTCCTCGGGTTTTTGCCTCGAGAGCTTCAGCAGGGGAAAAACCACGAGGGTAAAGTCGCCCTCGAACTCGCGTTTGGTAACCTGAATTTGCACCTGCGAACCCTCTGGTTTCACACCGAAAACCTTCTCAATTGCTGAGGCTATGGTAATTTCAAGAAAATCCTGAATATTCATTGCATGCTTTTTAAGTTGCCGCAAAGATAGCAAACAATGGCTGAGAATTGAAAAGGAAGATGCTTTTGGTGGAAAAATGTTGATTTAGAAGTTGTGCTCAGAAATTAATAATGCCATACTTTTAGATAATCGAATAGCAATACTAAAAATGTTCATAAATTCAGAGAAAATATTAAACGGACAGATAAAAAATTGATATATGTAAATAGTTATATATTAACATATAAAGGTATATGTTTTAATTTAAACCCGTTCTAAATTGATAGGAATATCAAAAAAAAATCTTAGTATTTTCAGTGTTTTGCAAACGTTTTCGAAGCAGGATGTTAAAATTTGTTAAATTGTTTAAACAAAAATAATATTTTTGTCATAAAAATATTGATAGATATTGATATATAATGAATTATAGAAACGTAGTATTTGTAGGAGTTACCTGCTTTTTAATGATTTCCTTTTCAAATTTATATTCTCAAAAGAATAAAATTAAAACGGTAGAATACTTCAAAACCTGGTTTGAGGAAGAACAGATTGACAACATTAATAGTGAAATAAGAAGCCTCACATTTGATGAAATAGGTAATTTATACCAAGTTGTTGGGGAACATTTATCAGATTCAATTTTTGAAGCAAGATGGTTAGGATTGAGTATAGTAAACAGGGTTGTATCAGTAAATAGTAATGAAAGGATCGGAGGTTTATCGATTTCACTTTTACTGAAATTTATATGGGATTCCGACACCAGAATACAATACTCTGCGTCAGAATCATTAGTTTCCGTTCCTGATATATGTTTTACAGAAAGTCATAAAGATTCGATATTACTTTCACTTAATACATCAAAAAGTTCAGCATCTACAACAAATCTTATAAAGCTGTGCGGGAAACTTGAAATTTCTGAATCGATACCTTTACTCGAAGATATTTCTAACAATCCAGTAAATCCATTCATTAATAGATGGATTGCGCTGGCAGCGTTAACCCGCATGGGTGATGAAAAATCGGAGCAAAAAATGTTAGATTTTATTAAAAAAACTGGAATCTCGTTGGATGCAATCAATATGCTTTACCCTTATGTAACCTATTCGCGAAGCCGAAAAAATGTAGATTATTTAATATCAATAATAAAAAATGATAATTCTGAGTGCGAATCAACAAATCCGGATGTTACAACAAGAATTCCCTGTGCGTACCATCTGCTAAAAGTTGTAGGACCTGCGATTAAAGGATTCAACTGGGAGGGTCCAAACGGGCTTGAAATGTTAAAGCCTATTGATGCACTTGAAAAATCGAAGAAGTATTTGAATAGTATTAAAGATAATTGGGAGTTTGTTGGTGAGTAAAATTTCGGCATATATCATAATTCTGTTTATGATATTTTTCATTTTTAGTTTAAATAAGGGTTTTGGCCAGGATTTATCAACCATGTGTCCCTTAAGTTCAAAAGTGAATTAACATAAGTTAAAAAGTGAAAAAAGTGTATAAATATAACAGGTCAATTATTAATAGCCAATATGTTGAAATAAAATTAATAGTGACGTTTTTTCTGCAATTGGAATTAATATGTATGAATAATACCATAAATTTCAATTAACATTAATCAGATTTTCAGTTAAACAATACATCCAAATAGTTATGAATAAGTTTTTGTTTTCAGTTTCTGCTTTTTTTTATTCGTGTGCTTAAGCAGCACAGAACAATGATTTTGGAAATGAACTAACAGATAACTATAATATATGAATAATCACTTAAATATAAATAAATATGAACTGTATTAAGTACCCTCTTTTTTTAGTACTCTTTCTTTATGCATTAACACTCAAAGCACAGCCCTTTGAAGAACTTTCAGGTACTTCGCTACCAAATGTTGATTTTAGCGCAACTGCATGGGGCGACTATGACAATGATGGCTATCTGGATTTTGTTATCACTGGAAATACGGGTTCTTCTTATATATCTAGAATATACAGGAATAATGGTGATAATACCTTTACTCATCAAACCCAAATTTCACTTGCCGGAGTTTACAGTAGCAGTGTTGCCTGGGGCGATTACAACAACGATGGGTATATTGATTTGCTTCTATGCGGTGAGGATAATTCAGGAGCAATTATTACTAATCTATATAAAAACAATGGAAATGGAAGTTTCACTTTACAGGCAAATACTGGAATACCAAATGTTGCAAGCGGAAGCATAGCATGGGGTGATTATAATAACGATGGGTATCTTGATGTGTTATATTCAGGTTACAATGGTTCCAGCAGAATCTATGGAATATATAAAAACAAAGGCGATGGTACATTTTCAAGGGTTACTCTAGTATATGGCGCTGCTTCAAGTTGCGCTATTTGGGGCGATTATAATAACGATGGCTTACTTGACTTTTCACTTTCAGGACTATCAACAACAAATATTATTTTTTCCAGCTTATATAAAAATAATGGCGACGATACTTTTACAAAAACTCTTTCATTTACAGGTTCAACAGATGGTAGTAATGCATGGGGTGATTACAATAACGATGGTTTTCTTGATCTTATCATAACAGGTTATAGTGGATCAGAAAGGTTTTCTAAAATCTACAAGAATAATGGAAATGGAACATTTGCGGAGCAAACAAGTATTTTACTCAGGGGCGTTTATCAAAGCAGTGTTGTATGGGGCGATTATGATAACGATGGGTACTTGGATATACTCCTTACAGGTGATACAGGAACAGAGAATGTTTCATTAGTTTACAAAAACAATGGCAATGGCACTTTTTCCGAACAAACAGGTATAGTTTTGCCAGGGATAAGTGGGGGATCAGTAGCCTGGGGAGATTTTGATAATGATAATGATTTAGATATTCTAATGTCTAGCATTAGCGGAAGTAAGATTTATAAGAACAACAACGTAAATCCCAATAGCAAACCAAATATTATCACTGGTTTAAACACATCTATTAATGAAAATCTGGTAACTTTTTGTTGGGATGATGCAACCGATCCTAACCAAACAGCAGGATTAAATTACAACCTATTTGTTTTCAATACTCAAAATGATAATCTTATTACCTCGCCACACGCATTTGATCCAACAAATGCTAAAAATGGAAAAAGACTTGTTGCTGAAATTGGTACAATTCAGGACACATCTAAAAAGTTAACCCTTCCAATTGGCGAATACAAATGGAGTGTACAGGCTATTGATGCATCGTTGGAAGGAGGAGAATTCGCTACAGAAGAGAACTTAATCGTCCCCGGAATGGAAATTTTTCCTACAGCCAAACAGACTTTACAAGTAAATCAGTATGGAACAACACTTAATACCCGCGAAGTACCTGTTGCTACATCAAGAGAGTGGAAGTTTTCAGAAAGCATTGATGGTCCATTTAACTCCTTCACTACCCCCCAAACATCAACAACTTACCAACCGAGATTTAGCGCACCCGGCACATACTATGTAAGGTGTGAATCAATTATTAACTCGGTTGTTTACGAAAGCGTTGTAGTTGAATTTGAAGTCCTGTATTTTGTTGAAATTGATATAACGAATATAGAAGGAGTGGAAAGAGGCGACATGGAATGGGGCGACTATGATCGTGATGGCTTTTTAGATCTTCTTGTTACTGGGTATACAGGTACAGAATGGTCAACTATGCTATACCGCAACAATGGGAATAGTAGTTTTACTGCTCAAACAAGTATTTATATGTATGGCGCCTACGAAGGAGATGTTTCATGGTTCGATTACAACAGCGATGGTTTTCTTGACATCTTGCTAATTGGGACAAGAACTTTTCTTTATGAAAACAATGGAAACGGCAACTTTACTGAATACGAGGTTGAATCTCTCCCTGAAGTTATAAAGGGGTGCACTAAAATATGTGACTTTGATGGTGATGGTATTTCAGACATTTTTATTACAGGTTTTAATTCCACGAATAACGAAAATGATTTGATTTCAAAACTTTACCAAAATAAAGGTAATGGAACATTTATAGAAAATACTGAATTAGCTATACCTGGCCTAATATACTCTAGTTTAGATTGGGGCGATTATAACAATGACGGTTTCGTAGATTTTATAATCTGCGGTGGAACAGAAAACACACCATTCTCAGGAAGCCCAATATCAAGGATTTATAAGAATAACGGTGATGGTACATTTTCTTATCAAAATGAAATCCCAATTGTAGGCGTTTTAAATGGAGATGTTAGCTGGGGCGATTATAATAACGATGGCCTTTTAGATATAGCTATCACTGGTAGTTCAGAGTCAAATTCAATAACAAAAGTTTATAAAAATAATGGAAACAACACCTTTTCAGATGTTACTAACGATTCTCTTTTAGGTGTCTATGATAGTAGCATTTCATGGGGAGATTTTAATAACGATGGGTTTCTTGACCTACTTGTTTCAGGTTGGTATAATGGATTAAAATCAGTGTTGTACAAAAATGATGGAAGCGGAAACTTTATCGAACAGTCAAAAATTAACCTATTTGGAGTATATATGGGTGAAAATTCTTGGGTTGATTACAACAACGATGGTAAACTTGATATTTTCATGATAGGTAGAAATTTTAACTTTAATGCAGCAAAATTATATCGCAATGATACTCCCAATTTTAATAGTCAACCTGAAAAGCTAACTAACCTAATTTCAACAGTTAACGAATCAGATGTTTCTTTTAGTTGGAGCCAGGCAAATGATAACAATCAGAGCGGAGGTCATAATTATAACCTATATGTTTATGATGTACTTAACGAGACTTATCAAGTCTCTCCTAACTCCTTCCGTCAAATAGAAAATTATAATGGCAAGCGATTGATTGTTGAAAAAGGGAATATCCAAAACACAACCTTCGATCTAAACAACTTGCCTGTTGGTAGTTATAAATGGAGCGTTCAGGCAATTGATGCGTCATTAATGGGTGGAAACTTTTCCGAAGAAAAAGAATTTATGGTTAATGGAGTTATCGTGAGTCCTTCAACCAAACAGATTTTGCACGCATATGAGAATGGAAGTATTTTGCATGCCACCGAAATACTTAATGGAACACAAAGAGAATGGAAGTATTCCACAAATATTGAGGGCCCTTTTGAATCGTTTTCATCACCAGAAACAGGCATCGAGTACATTCCTGTTTTTCATTACTCAGGAACATATTATGTAAGATGCGAGTCAATGATTGATTCTAAAATTTATTATAGTGATCCTGTTGAAATTGAAATACTTCAATTCAAGGAGCAAACCGATTTACTTTTATCCGGAGTTGCTATTGGAAATATTTCAAGTGCAGATTTCAATAATGATACATTTTTAGATATTATACTAACTGGTTACAATACAGATGATGAGCCAGTAACAAAGCTTTTATATAACAATGGTGATGGAACTTACGCTGAACAAACTAGTTGTGATTTTGCGCAATTAAAAGGAAGCAATCTGGCTTGCGGTGATTTCAATAATGATGGGTATGTAGATATTTTTATGATTGGTAATCAACAAATTGAATGGTCTTTTAACCCAACATTTAAAATATATAAAAACAACGGCAATGGTTCTTTTTCTGAAACTGACGGAAACATACCAATTTCTATAACAGAAGGAAGTATAGCTCTGGGAGACATCGATAATGATGGCCTGCTAGATTTGATATTAACAGGTTTACAATGGGATGAAGAATTGAATCATATATTCTCTACACAAATCTATAGAAATAATGGAGATGAAACTTTTTCGCTCGTAAATGAAACGAACTTTACCCCTATTTTCTCTGGCTGTGTTGACTTAGGTGACTTTAATAACGATGGATTCCTTGATCTTGCAATAGTTGGTTTAAATGAAAATTACGAACCAATTAGTCAATTATATAAAAACAATGGAGATAATTCTTTCACTGAACAAAGTGAAATATCAATTAAAGGAGTTGACGGATCAGCCGAATGGGGTGATTACAATAATGATGGTTTCCTCGATTTATTAATATCAGGGAATACAATTCCAAGCACAGTACCCGGTGACCCAGTTACACAAATTTATAAAAACAATGGCGATGGATCATTTACTTTACAAAATGATATATCTCTAACTGGAGTTTTTGATGGCGAAGCAAATTGGGGTGATTACAACAATGATGGATTTCTAGATATATTTTTGGTAGGTATTTCTGACTACTGGGAAGAAGTATCAAAGGTTTATAAAAATAACGGTAATGGTGGTTTTATTGAAACAGATATAATAAGCTTAGGTGAAATGCAGGGTACAAAACTTTCTTTAACCGATTCTGATAATGATGGAGATTTGGATATTATGTATCTAGGATATGAAGACATGCTAAATCCGTTAAAATTCTTTAGAAACGATAACCCACAAAGTAACCTTCCTAGCCCTCTTTCAAATCTTCAAGAAGTTGTTGAAGGGAATAATATTACTTTCTCGTGGGATATCCCTTCTGGCCAAAATCAAATTAATTGTTACAGTTATAACCTTTATCTTTATGATAATTATGACAATTCATATAAAACATCAGTATATTCATTTCCTTTCGATTCAACTCAAAATGGAAAACGATTAATATCACAAAAGGGGAAAATTCAAGGCGTTAGGAACAATAATAGCATTAGTTATACTCTTAATGGAGTGATTGATGCTTGCAAATCATATTCATGGAGCGTTCAGGCTATTGATGCAACTTATAGTGGTGGTCCGTTTGCACAGGAGGTTACATTTTCTACTGACAACTCAATTCCTGATTTAGTATCACCAATACCTGATACTGATAGTCTTGAGGTAGTATTTGGTGAATGTTCTGCTATTATTTCAGATTACCCCTCAGCAACAGATAACTGCGCTGGAGAAATCCTTGGAACAACTACCGATCCTCTGGAATATAATGAGCAAGGAACCTACACAATTACTTGGATTTTCGATGATGGAAATGGAAATGTATCATCTCAAATCCAAACCGTTATTATTGATGATGAAATTTTACCAATTCCTGACATTGATATCCTTCCAGATTTAGTAGGAGACTGTTCTTTATTGATATCTGAAATACCAATTGCTACAGATAATTGCACCGGAGAAGTTGCTGGAACGACAAATGATCCGCTTGAGTATTCAGAACAGGGAACCTACACTATTACTTGGAACTACGATGATGGAAATGGGAATGTTGCAACTCAAAACCAAACAGTAATTGTTTCTGATGAAGAACATCCTAGTATATCTTGTATAATCGATTCAACAATTAACTTATCTAGTGGTGAAAACAGCTATGTAATAAATGGATCTTTGTTTGATCCAGAAGTTTATGATAATTGCTCTATTGAAAGTATTTTAAATAATTTCAATAATAATGCAACTCTAGATGGTGCTGTTATTCCAATTGGTACTACCACTGTTACTTGGACTGCTGTTGATGTTGCAGGAAACACTTCAACTTGTACAACAGATTTAACTGTAAATGAGTACACAAGTATTGTAGATTTGTTGAATAGTGGAATAAGTGTTTACCCTAACCCTACCAAAAATGCTATAAACATTAATTTCGGTGATAATAAGGTTAGAAGAATTTCATTATTTGATATTTCCGGAAAACAAGTATTTGAAAAGAGTGAAGTACAAAATAATGAAACAATTTCTTTGGTTAACCAAGCAAATGGTATATATCTTCTTAAAATTGAAACAGCCGATAAATGCTTAAATATGAAAGTTGTAAAAGAATAATAATATATCCATTCAATTACCACCAACCTACCATCAGGCATATACATGGTAAGCATCATTGCTAGTGATGGTAGCAGAGTTGTGAGGAAGATGATTAAAAAATAGTAAATAATAACCCGTCCGACCGCTCAAAGCGGTCAGACGGGTATTATTATTTAAAAACGGCAATAGGAAAATATATAAAGTCAACAATGAAACTCTCGTTAAAAAAAATCAAAAAGTTTTTATCTGTACTTTTTATTTGTCAGCTGCTTTTTCTATTGCCAAACATCTTGCTTGCCCAAACCTACCCGGTGCAGGCAAACCTGCATATCGCCACGCCGTGTCCCAGCCAGCTAAGCAGCCTGTTCCCGATGAGCGGATCGCGGGTGAACCTCTCCCTGCTGCTCACCGATATCACCCAACCCGAGGTTCAGGTTCGATTCCAGCTACGAATTGAGGGAAACGGACTTGTGCTGCAAACAAATCCGGCATTCCTCTCCCAGCCTGTTTCCTTGCAGGGTGGAGTTCCTGAAATGGTAACAACTGAGTTGGAGCCCTACTTCCGAAAGGAAAACCTGCTGGCTTCTGGTAACGGATTAAACCTCTTTATGCAGTCGGGCATGCTGCCCGAGGGATTCTACACATTCTCGCTGATCGTGGTTGAGCACCGCCGTAACGTGCAGATATCGAATGTTGCGCAAACACCAGTTTGGATAATCCAGAACGATCCGCCGCAGATCACCTCACCGCAAGATAACCAGCATATCGACGTGTGGGGAACGCAGTTCGTATTTATTTCTTGGGTTCCGCAACACGTTCCTTCCCCCGGAACGGGACAAAATATCTACTACGAGCTGTCGCTCTGGGAGGCTCCTGCCAGCATGGATCCCAATATCATCGTTAATACGTTACCTCCGTTGGAAAAAGTGGAGACCGTTTCCACAAGCGTTGTGTGGGGACCCGACCGTACCGTCCTGATACCCGGGAAATTCTACGTGGTAGCTGTAAAGGCTATTGATCCATTCAATCAGGTTAACTTTAAAAATAATGGATTATCTGTTCCGCGAATCTTCAAGTACGGAACCTCATGCAGTCGACCGGTAAATGCAAGCCATAGCAATATCTCTGTTCAAACCGCCGATCTCTCCTGGCACGCCATGGGCAATACAAATAAATTCCTTGTGGAATTTAAACCTGCCAAGGAGAATTCCGATACATGGAGAACGCTCAATGCCTTCGGGGAGAGCGCAACGCTCAGCAACCTTTCACCTGCCACGGAGTTTGTTTACCGCATCAGCGCGGTGTGCGGAAGCTACACCAGCAGCCCAACCGATCAGAAGAGTTTCATCACTGGCAGCATTCCCCCCATGGAGAATGTTTGCACTTCAGCCATCGATATTCCCGATCCCGGGAACCAGCCGCTGCTGAACACGCTATCACCCAACCTGCTGATTATGGCAGCCGGATTTCCGGTTGTTGTAAGTACATTCGAGCAGGTTGCACCCCAAACCTTCGATGGTGAAGGATTTATCACAATGCCACTATTCAGCTTCAACCTACGGGCTAAACTGAATGCAATAAAAGTGAATACAGCGCTTCACCTAGTTGGCGGAACTGTTGAGGCCATGCAGGGAGATACGATAATACTTATTAATACCACGGGCGACAATCCCATCGGTCCTGGCTCGGTGGATTTTACCAATCCCAATGATACGGTTACCCTTGATGCACCTATTGATTCGGTATATATGAACCCCGATTCCACGTGGACGGTGGTTACCACAGATGGCGATGAGGTTGTGATAACCTCCGGTGAGGGCGGAACTTTGGTGGTTGGTCCCGATGGTAATGGAGTGGTGATAATTGATGGTCAGGTTTACACCGTAACCACCGATGCGGGAACTACAACAGGCGGTGAAACCGGTGAGGAGATTACGCCAACCTCCATCTGCGAGCAGACCGTAACCTTCAAGCCCGGAGGCTCCATGCATAAGTACGGGTTTGATGCGTATAAAGAAATAATGCCACCCGGAACGTACCAGAAATTCAGCATTGACAATAAAACAATCCACCTGCCTTGGAAATCGGTTGCCAGCGGTGGCTCCGACAGGCTGTACGCAGAAACCAGCTCCTCCTCCGCTCCCACCTTCAGCTATCAAAGCGGCATGCCGGTAAAAGCAAGCCCGGGTGAAAATGGCTACCAGCTGTGGACTGGAACACCGCCTGCCGGGGAGGACAACCTGCTGGCGATGTGCGGTGAGAGTTCAGTTGCCGGTGGTGTACGCGTAAAAGCGTATGATCTGGTGCGCCATAACGTGGCCGTGGTTCCGGTTGGCAGCTCGCAACCAAACTTCACTGCAACGGAGCTGCAGAATGCGCTGAACGAGATCTACGCGCAGGCGGTAGTTGAGTGGCAGGTAACCATTGAGCAACCCATTAGCGCAACAAATATACCAACGCTTAGCGATGGCGTAGAGGTTGCCGAAGACGACTACTCCAACGAGATGCGCTCTATAAAGTGGGCTTACCTTGCCCAACGAAACCCCGCCCCCAATACGGTGTACTTATTTATTATTCCACCCGTTGTGCATTTAGCATAAGTTTACTTTCAAATTATTTATGGGTCTGTTGTAAACAAACCTATTAAGGTACTGTATCACAGTCATAGCTG
>Ga0209408_1001191_pt1 | contig 16956 bp, 13 predicted proteins | sample AD_UKC107_MetaG_FD_184422 | JGI IMG/M metagenome (GOLD analysis project Ga0209408, IMG submission 184422) | Active sludge microbial communities of municipal wastewater-treating anaerobic digesters from Hong Kong - AD_UKC107_MetaG (SPAdes)... | ecosystem: Engineered > Bioreactor > Anaerobic >... | reverse complement strand
CTGTGATTATTGGCTTATCACCGGTGCCGTATGCACCTATAGTTATTGGAGACCCTGATATTCCTGATTTTGATATTATTATTTTTCCATAGAACTTGTCCCCCCTTTTAAACAGAATTCTGTCTCCAGGATTAAGGGTATTAAATATGGAATTGACTTTTTCAATAGTTGACCATGCTGTTGCGTCAGAATTACCGTTGGCAAGATCATTGCCTCCGTTTTTGACAAAATAATCAGTAGCAGTTAAAGCAGTGCTTAAGGCCAAAAAGAGTACAAAAAAGACAATCCTCATATATATATGTAAGTGACGAATATGTTAAAATATTTGACCAATATATCTGTTTGTACGACGAATGATGCTTTTTGTTACATTAAGATTGACGAAAGCTGGGTGCAATATAGGAAGAAAATTCTTTTGTGGATACAAGAAACGTTTGTTTTCCAAGTTTGAGTAATTAGGTATTAAAATCAATATGGATATTTTAAACTCACAACCTATACAATTTTTTACAAGATTCATCACAAAGGGCCATGAGCGAAGCGTCAAAGCGAAGAAGAATATTTTAAGTTCTCTTCTTATCAAAGGAGCGAGCATTGCAATAAGCTTTGTGACACTGCCGATAACTCTTAATTATGTCGACTCGGCGACATACGGGGTTTGGTTGACCATGAGTTCAATAGTGGGGTGGTTCATTTTTTTTGACATCGGATTAACACAAGGATTGAGGAACAAATTTGCTGAAGCAAGAGCAAGGGGAGAAGTAGAGCTGGCACGGATTTATATAAGCACGACCTATGCACTTTTGGGGTTGATTTTCTTAACTATCTGGTTGTTGTTTCTGATTTTCAACAATTTCCTTGATTGGTCTTCGATTCTAAATGTTTCTTCTGATTTAAGGCCTGATGTTACAAAGTTGGCCATGATTGTCTTTACATATTTTTGTCTGTCGTTTGTATTAAGAATAATAACAACTATTCTACTTGCAGACCAGCTCCCAGCCGCATCATCCTTGATAGATCTATGCGGCCAGATCATTTCTCTGGTTGTGATTTTGATTTTGGTAAAAGTAACGCAAGGCTCACTTGTAAAACTTGGACTAGCTTTATGTGTGTCACCGCTTTTAGTTCTTTTGGGAGCAAACCTGCTTCTTTTTAATGGCAAATACAAGAAATATAGCCCTTCCTCAAACCATGTCAAGTTTTCATATGCGAAGGATCTTTTCAATATTGGAGTTGTTTTTTTTATTATCCAGATTGCCTCAATCATCCAATATCAGACTGCAAATATTATTATTGCCCGTAATTTTGGTACTGCAGATGTGACCTCCTATAACGTTGTCTATAAATACTTCGGGATGCCCTATATGGCATACGCAATTTTTCTGACTCCATTTTGGTCAGCCTCCACAGAGGCATATCACAAAAATGATCGCCAGTGGATCAGAAACAGTATGCATAGGTATTCACAGTTAAACTTACTGATTGCTGCCGGTTGTCTGGTAATGCTTCTCTTGTCCGGCACATTCTATAGATTATGGCTTGGGGAAGGTAAAGTACAAATTGACTTTTCACTATCCTTCTGGGGATTTGTTTATTATCTTGTAATGATGTACGGTGCTAAGTATGTTCAGTTTTTAAATGGGATTAGTGCTCTCAGAATTCAGTTCATTGCAAGCATAATAAGCCCATTCCTTTATATTGCTACTGTTATGCTGCTTATAAAGGTATTTAAAATGGGGGTACATGCAATATTTATCAGTTCTGTTATTGCCAATTTTAATGGTATTTTCCTGGCACCTTTACAGTACCGAATGATTATGAAAAAAAACAAGGTAGGAATTTGGACAAGATGATTACCGTAATTACATCAGGTTGCCTCCTGACATAGATTTTTTTATATTTAATTATTAGAGAATTAAAAATGACGGATAAGCATGCTTCTAATAGATCAGACTTGGAGGTTTCATCATGATGTTCAGTAAAAAGCAAATAGCCTATGCTGCGTTTATTCTGGCAGTGGTTTTTCACTTTCTTTTCTATTTCAATGCCTACGGCACTGCTATTGACGTCTTCTCTAATAATGTCAAATATATTCTGGCTTTTGCTTCAATATTGTTGATGGCCATAGTCTATCTGACTACTTATTGGAGGTTTGATTTCAAGGAGAAAGCCTCTCTTACGGTGTTTGATCTTCTCGTTTTATGTATACTGGTGAACATGGTACGCAGCCTTCTGCAGATTGATTCTGCCGAAGGATTCAAAAGCTTTTTCAGGAGCAGTTATATGGCACTATCATTATTTCCTGTTCTTTTTCTTCTTATTGGAGTAAATCCAAGATACTTTTATTCAACAAATAAAGTACTTACTGTGTACATGGTGGTTGTAGGACTGTTTTCTTTATTTTTCTTGGGATACTTTGAGTTACAGATATTTCTTTTAATGCCAATTTTCTATATAATACTTACGGTCCCTTTGCGTACGCCGCTTGGGAGATTTTATATTATACTTATCTCTGCTTCTGTTTTAATCGTCTCAATGACTAATCGGGCTGGTATACTTCGTATCCTGATAAGTTATTCAATATTGGCAGCATATTATATAATTGCATATCTGAAGATTAATAAGAAACTAATGATTACCCTTGTATTCCTGATTCTGATGTTACCCCTTGCTGCATTATTTCTTGCGGCCAGAGGGCAGAGTATATTTCAGATGACCCTTGGAGAAAATGACAGACCTTATAGCCAGATGGATCCTTATGCTGACACACGAACTTTTTTATATCAGGAGGTTTTTCAGGACTTGAAAGTAAGTAAATCATTCGTATTTGGTAAGGGATTAAATGCCGGTTATCACTCAGAGTCATTTGAAACATTTAACAGAATGGTTGTTGAGGTCGGCTTTCTTCAAATTCTATTGAAAATAGGAATTGTTGGTTTTATCCTGTATGTCACTGTTATAGTGGCAGCAATAGTTAAATCGCTCAAAAAATCAAGGAATACTTTTATGAAATCACTTGGACTTTTATTAGCCTCCTACATTATAATGCTATTCCTTGAAAATGTTGTTGCATATAATCTTCTCAACGTCATTATATGGATTGTTATCGGGATGTGTCATTCAGAAGAATTGCTGGTCATGAATGATAATGAGATCAAAACATTTTTCAGGTTGCCATATCATCTTTCACATGGTTTAACGAGATAACGTTTTTTTGTTTCATGAAATAAATCACCATTACTCATTTATTAAGACAGGACACTCCTTAAAAGATTGAAAGAACAATGAAGATTTTGTGGATTACCAATATACTGTTACCGATTACAAGTAAATTATTGAAGAAGCCATTGCCTGTTGGAGGAGGCTGGATTAGATCTTTGGCATATGAATTAGTCAAGAATAAATCTATCACTCTGGCGATTGCTACTGTGTACGAGGGGAAGGATCTTATCAGACACCAGGAGGATGGAATACTATACTTTCTTCTTCCTCAGAAAAAATCCAAGTATAAGTATGACAGCTCATTGGAAAGAATATGGATGGAAGTATGCCGCCAATATGAGCCTGATCTTGTCCATATCCATGGAACCGAGTATGCTCCTGGTCTGGCATGTATCAACGCGTGCAATGATTATAAATATGTTGTTTCTATTCAAGGACTGATTAGTGTATGTCATAATTATTATTATGCTGGCCTGTCACCAATAAAACTGCTGGGTCATCTTACTTTAAATGAGATTAGAACTGTGAATCCAGCCTTTCGTGGAAGGATGATTACTTATCAACGAGGAAAGATAGAATTACAATATTTACGACGTTGTGGTCATGTAATAGGTCGTACATTCTGGGATTATTCACACGTAATGTCTGTCAATCCCGAGTTGCGGTATCACTTTTGTAATGAAGCACTACGGCCTATCTTTTATAGCGGTCCCCGATGGACATTAGAGAATAAACATGATTATACCATATTGCTGAGCCAGTCATATTCCCCATTTAAAGGATTGCATCAGTTGTTAAGGGCAATTAAGATGGTAAAAAGATACTTTCCCCGGGTTCAACTTAGAGTTGCAGGAAATGACATAACTGGTGGTGGCAAGTGGATTCAACGGATTAATAGTTATGGGGCATATATCCGCAAGTTAATCAAGCGATTAGATTTGGAGGATAATGTTATGTTTACTGGTCCACTTGGAGACGAAGCCATGGCTGAAGAATTTAGAAAGGCCCACATTTGTGTTATACCATCTGCAATTGAAAACAGCCCAAACTCTTTGGGTGAAGCTCAAATTATGGGCACTCCCTGTGTTGCATCCTTTGTAGGTGGTGTACCGGACATGATTACAGATAATGTAACTGGATTATTATATCGGTTTGACGATCACATAGTATTGGCTTATAAAATAATGGAACTTTTTAAAAATGATGAACTAGCTCAATACATTTCAAAAAATGGAATAATAGACGCATCAAAAAGGCACGACAGAACAAAAATAGTTAAAAGAATATTAGACATTTATCAAGAAATTAAGAATGAATGAGAGAACATGTTGGTAGGCTGCATGCTTTTAAAGCAGATGTATGGGCAATCCGGGATGCCATTTATTTTGTTCTGGATTTACTGACCGGCAACTGGTCGATCAAATATACTACTGTACGGAATTATTGAAAAACACGACTTGTTAAGGGTCGACTAAATACATAAAACTCACAATATTGAATATCTCATTGCCAAGGGTACTTATTTTTGGCCAGCCTTTCAATAACAGTCATGGAGGGGGTATAACATTGTCCAACTTGTTTAAAGGGTGGGAAAGGGACAGGATTGCTGTTGCAGCTACCGGCCATATGATGGCAGGCGTGACTACTGATATTTGTGACAACTACTACCAGTTGGGAAGTGATGAGTTCCGGTGGAATTTCCCCTTTAATCTGATACAAAGGAAGTTTCGGTCAGGACAATTGTCATTCAGCACAAACCCCGGAAGTGCAAATGTGAAAAATAAGAGAAGCCTGAGGTACGCATTGGTAAATAAGGTTTTCTATCCTGTACTTGAAGGGCTGGGCCTGTTTTATGCAATATCCAAAATAAGGTTCTCGTCAGGGTTCAAGAACTGGCTGGATGCATTTAATCCTGACATCATTTATATTCAGGTGTCTACAAGGGAGGGGATCCTTTTTGCCTCCGAAATAATTGAGTATTTAAAAATCCCTTCTGTAATTCACATTATGGATGACTGGCCATCTACTATAAGCAACAGAGGACTTTTCCGTAAATTCTGGCATAAGAAGATTGATATTGAATTCAGGAACCTTTTAGAACAAATTGACCTGAACTTAAGCATCAGCGAGGCAATGTCAGCTGAATACATGAAAAGGTATAACAAAGAATTTTTGCCGTTTCACAATCCGATAGATATTGACCTCTGGCTTCCGAACCAGAAGAAGAATTACTCATTTGTGGGTAAAGAACACATATCTCTTTTATTTTCAGGGAGAATTGGAATCGGGATCAGTACCTCATTGTTGGAAATAGCCTCCGCTGTCGAATTACTACAAAATCGCAATTCAAAATTGAGGCTTTATATTCAAAGTACCACCAGGGACCATCCTGTTCTGCAGAAGCTAAGAGAGTACCCTTTCGTAATAATAAATCCTCCGGCTGAGTATAGTGAAATCCCTAGTATTTTCTCAGGTGCAGATATGCTGTTGCTTGCAAATGATTTTAATGATTCAGCTATTGATTATCTCAGACTATCAATGCCCACCAAAGCATCGGAGTATATGATTTCAGGCACACCTGTTATAGTATACTCCCCGGAAGAAACCGCCGTATCATCCTATTTCAGAAAGAATGGATGTGGTCATTGTGTTACAACCAACCAGGCAGATCAAATTGCAAGTGAGATAGAAGTCATGCTAAACGATGAACAGTATCGTAGAAAAATAGCATCAAAGGCCATCTCCCTGGCAGCGGAACAGTTTGACGGAGAGAAGGTACGGCATCATTTCCAACAACAATTGATCCGAATTATGCATTAGAAGCAAATGAGCGAATCGGTCTTTCTTTTACCGGGAAGAAAGGCACCTAAGAGAACTGTAGAATGATTATTCTTGTACGCTAATTTAAATGCCCAATTTATTGAACATATTAATTGTATCATCAGACAAGTACCCTGATGGAGGAGCTTCAGCTAACAGACACCTGGCTTATGCCAAGGGCTTGGTAGAGATTGGAAATACTGTGACATTTATCCTGTTGGCACCACAAAAAAACAAGCAGGAGAGATTCCAGACAGATGGGATTACTTTTATTAATGCCTATAAAAGCAATCTCTTTTCCAGAATTTTTAAAAAGCACAATTCACTTGTTCCACTTCCATCAGTACCTGAAGGCAGGAGACAGATTAAGCAAAGGATTGTTGAAAAGAAGGCAGATATAGTAGTATTACTTGATACTCATCTGTGGTTGTTGAAGCCAATGCTGGATCTCTGCGTTAAACATAAAATCAAGATCTTGCATGAAAGGACCGAATTTCCTTCTGTAGTTTTGAAAAGAGGATTGTTAGGGAAGTTTCATCTTTACTTGTATGGGAAATATTTCCTGCAGAAACTTGACGCGATATTTGTCATCACCAATGCCCTAAAGCAGTACTTCACGGATCTTGTCAATAATCGTGTCAGGGTTGAAGTGATTAACATGATGGTGGATCCGACACGGTTTCAGGGGGCCTTGTCAGAGCCGGAATTCGATTCGGGATACTTAGCCTATTGTGGTGGCATGGAAATAGAAAAAGATGGGATTAATATTCTAATTCGTGCTTTCGGAAAAGCATGCCAGATTTTATCCGATTCCAATAACCTTAAACTGGTATTAATTGGCCCCATTTCAAGCAGTAGCCTGGCTGACAGGTTGACTCAGATAATTAAAGAATCCGGGTGTGAGAATAGGGTGATCCTTACAGGAAGAGTCAGACGTGACGCTATCCCGAACCTGTTGAGTCATGCCGGAGCATTGGCATTAGCCAGGCCAGATAGTTTACAGGCTGAAGGAGGATTTCCGACAAAACTGGGAGAGTACCTGGCTACTAAGAAACCCGTTATTATAACGAATACGGGTGAAATAGGTCTTTTTTTAAAAGATGGAGAAAATGCATTTATTGCAGAACCGGGTAGTGTTGAAAGCTTCGCCAGTAAGATCGTATGTCTCTTCAATGATTACCCGGCAGCACTCAGAATAGGAATGAATGGTTATGGGCTTACACTCCACGAATTTAATTATTTACAACAATCCGTCAACTTAAACAACATTATGCACACAGTAATAAAGAACACATAATTGAAGCAGAATGAACATGAGTCAGAATACCCGGGCCATCAGTAAAGAGGTGACTATATCCTTTTTAGGAGACTTTTGTCCGATAAACAGAGTTGAAGAACTAATTGTAAAGGGTGATTTTTCAGCTTTTGAAAACATAAGAAAAATTCTCGCAGATAGCGACCTGGTTGTTGCAAATCTTGAGTGTCCGCTGACAAATTACAAAAAAGGGATAAAAAAGTCAGGACCAAATCTTAAGGGACTGCCGGAATCAGTTAAACTGATGAAATTCTTAAATATCAGTGTTGCTGCGCTTGCAAACAATCATATCCTCGATTATGGTCAGCCAGGATTATCAGATACCCTTTTGGAGTTGGATGAGAACGGGATTAGTCACCTTGGCGCCGGATTAAATCAGGCTGAGGCACAGAAACCATTTTTGAGGGTAATAAATGGTTTGCGGATTTGTATTTTAAATGCATGCGAGAAGGAATTTAATATTGCCTCAAGACAATCTCCGGGTGCAAATCCATTTGAAATAACATCAATTTTAGATGATATAGAAATCAATCGCCCAAAATGTGATTACCTTATTTTGTTTTATCATGGAGGCATAGAGTCATATAATCTGCCCACACCGGAAATGCAAGAAAAACTTTCATTCCTGGCTAAGAAGGGTGTCGATCTGATAATATGCAATCATCAGCACGTATTCAGTGGATTCCGGAAAATTGGGGAGAGTATTGTTTTCTATGGATTGGGGAATTTTATTTTCGACTGGCCATCAGTCAGAAATGCCCCCTGGAACTATGGATTGATACTTAAATTGATTTTAAGAGAAGATAAGTCAATAGATTTTGATCTGATACCTTATGAGCAGTGCAATCATTTGCCTTCTGTTATAATAAATGACAAGCTTACATCTGAAAAAATGAGTGAGGTAGAGAAGTTAAATATGAAGCTGGATGAGGTCACTGTGAGGAAAGAATGGGATCGTTTCGTGAATGTTAAAGAGGCAGAAATTCTGTCGGACCTTGTCTTTCAAAACAGGTATTTTAGATACTTCTTTAAACGAACAGGGATGTATAAATTCTTAATATCAAAGGACCATAAGAGAAGACTTTACAATTATTTTAATTGCGTTTCTCTTTCAGAAATAGCCAGGGATGTCCTGAAGACGAGGGTGGAATACTAAAGAGTACAAGAGAGGGAAATTGTTTGTACATCAAGGGAAACTGCAAAATGTGGCACAATTTGATTTCGGATTGGTCGTTAGTCATAATATGAATAGCCAAAAAGAATTTATTTCATGAACAAATACACTTACAGGGTTCTTAAACGCAGGTTGGGTTGGTTGTTGAAAAACAATCAGGTTACCAGGCGATTAATTCAAAAGCACATTGAAAAAAGAAATGCACTTTCCTACCCGGCATTATTGGAATATATTGAGACGGCAGATAAAATTAAAATCCGGAAATGCGACCTTAGATTGGGTATTGTAAAAGATGAGGAGAATCTCTCTTTTGATCTGGTGCCATATTGGCCAAAGTATGAGAGATTTGCCAGAAACAATGAATTGACATATTCATTGTTGGATTTTCATAGGGAAAACTGGATTGAGCAAGCAAAGAATTACGATCTGATAGTATGGAGACCTTCATCAGATCCATCCGTTTTATATGAACAGGTGTCAAAGACAAAATATATTGAGAAAGTTTTAAGTCTGCGGTGCTATCCTTCTTCAGATGAATTATGGTATTATGAAGATAAACTCAGAGTGTATTATCTCCTCTCTTCCCACAATTTACCGGTCATTCCGGCTTTCATCACTTTTAGTGAAAATGAGGCCTTTAATAAACTTGACAACCTTGATTATCCGGTAATAAGCAAATCCAATGTAGGATCATCCTCCTTCAGCATCAAAAAAATAAAGAATAGGGTTGTAGCGAAGAGGTATGTGAGAAAGGCATTTTCCAGTGGTGTGGATTCCGGGTTTCCATATATGAGGCAAAGAGGATACATATACTTTCAAAAGTTTATCCCTGATGCAGCATATGACTTACGGATAATAATTGTTGGCAAGAAAATTTTCGGATATTACAGGATGAAGCCCACGAATGATTTCAGGGCATCCGGGGCCGGGCTTATAAAGGAAGGTGGTGAACTGCCGTTAGATGTTGTCAAGCTTGCATTGAAGGTTAAGGAAGTGATGCCTGGTATAATGCTGGCGGTTGATTTTCTCAAACCGAAAAATGCCAGCAGTCATCTTATTATTGAGACCTCGATTTGTATTTCTGTATCTTCCCCGGCACAGTTGAGGCTCGGAGGTATTCCGGGTTACTACACTTTAGAAGATGACAAACTTATATTTCACCCTGGGAAATACTGGCTTCAGGAATTGATACTGGAGGAACTGATTAATAATATGACCGGGGACCAATAGCCAGACCCGGAGACCCGACCTTTCTAAAAAGAACAGCTTTCAGACCGGTAACACAATGAGTGATTTTGTAAAGCTTTCAGAGCTACAGATGCTTAGAAGTATTTACAAAGACCCTGAACGGAAGTCGATCCCTCGGATAATGAGAGATTTGTCTGTTCTCCTGCTTCATTTCAGGGAAATCCCAAGGCATTATTTTACCAAATACATGTTCAAGACCGATGTCTTCAATATCAGGGATTATATGCCGGGTAAGCTGACTGTCGGTATTGTGCCATTCTTTAATGATAAAAGACTTAAAGAAGTTCTGGACAACAAATTGTATTTCGATTTATTCTTCCGACAGTTTGATATCAATTTACCCAGAATAGTTCTGTACAACCACAATCGACTGTTCATCTCAGGTAACTCAACATGGGAAATCAATAACATTGAAGGCTTCTGTGACCTCCTGGATGAGATTTTCAGGCAACGTGTCACAGCTGACAGTCTTTTTATTAAGAAAACATACTCAGGCTCAAAGGGTGAAGGAGTTTTTAAGTTATTCCGCGATCAGGTTTCTGCTGATTCTCCGGTACTGAATGAAATTTACCGGACAGTAATTAAATCAGAATTCATTTTTCAGGAGACGATTGAGCAACATCCTCAATTGAATAGAATCAGTTCCTCATCCCTGAATACAATTCGTATAGACACTTTCATCGAAAACACCGGAAATGTAAGTGTGATTTCTGCTTATCTGCGAATGAGCATCAGGGAAAGTCTTGTTGATAATGTGAGCAGTGGTGGATGCATGGTAGGCATAAACCTTGAAAAGGGTACTTTGAAGAGAGTTGGATATTCTATATTTAAATACCACGGTTCTGGAACTTATTCGCGCCATCCGGTTTCAGGAATTAGCTTTGAAGGTTTTCCTATTCCCTGCATTCGTGAAGTGATAGAACTGGTATCCCGTACGGCAGCGCTTATGCCCGGGTTGAGGTTAGTTGGCTGGGACGTGGCAATTGGAAAGACGGGTCCTGTGTTGATTGAGGGAAACTCTGACTATATTATTAGCGGAAGTGACTTAACCTATGGCGGGTATATGGCTAATCCGGTCATTAAAAATGCCGTGAAAGAAATGCACACTTCCCTAGGGTGAATCAAGCAAAGAGTGATCACAGTGAATGTAGAAAGGAGAAAATACATTTTAATCACATCCAGCAACTTTCCACAGGGGGGACCAGGGGCAAATTATCTTAACCTATTCTGCAGAGGTTTGAAAGCTAATGGGGCTGAAATTTCGGTATATCTTCTTAAAGGATTCGCATTTGGCAATGCTGCTTATTACGGGCCGGCTAAAGGGTCCACTTCGCACGGTATACCCTTTCGTTACCTTGGATTCAGACAGAGACCAAATTATCTGGTACTTAAGCTCGCAGATCAGCTTAAAAGCTTTTTGAACCTCCTGATTTTACTGTCAGGACTGGTAGTCAATCGTAAAACTTCCACAATTCTTCTGTACAACAGCGATGTATTCTTTAATTTCCCGATACATCTGACAGCAAAGACATTCGGAATCCGGATTATAAAGTTTGTGGCTGAAATAATTGATAAATCACAGTATAGGAAGTCGCTTATCGGGAGAATGTCCAGGACAGCATATATGATAAATTTCAGGCACCTGAACATTATGTCAGACGACCTGATTGTCTTCAGTCACTATCTCTGTAATAAATTCACCGAAATGGGTTTTAAAGAAGGGAGAATCCTGATTCAGCCTAATCTGACTGATTTTGAATACTGGAAAGTTGACCCCATTGATATAAAATACTGTGTCGGATATAGTGGTGCGCCCTATATGAAAGATGGCTTGAATGATCTTCTGAGGGCAATAAGTATTCTTAACGCAAGAGGCCATAACGTTTCATTGCTTATTGTCGGAGATGCAACTTTTGGCAAGAGTCTGATCCCATCATTAAAAATGGAGTGCAAGAGATTGGGCGTTGAGGATCTTGTTTCATTTACAGGTCTGGTAAGCTCTGATGAGGTAAAGCGATACTTATCCCAGTGCTCTATTCTTGCGATCACACGACCTGATACTGCTCAGACCAGAGCCGGATTCCCAACCAAACTGGGAGAATATATGGCTTTAGGGAAGCCGGTATTGGCAACTAAGTTTGGAGATATCGAGAAGTACTTTAAAGATAAGGATAATATTATTCTTGCTGAATGTGATGACCCTGTATCAATTGCTGACAAGCTTGAATGGATGATCTGTAATGCTATAGGAACCAGAAATATAGCCCTAAAAGGACATAAGGCTGCGGAACTGCTGCTGGAGTATAATATAAGCATGAAGAGGATCCTGCAGTTCATAACAAAAGTTAATCAGTAATGTCGATGAGCTCAACTTCCGTAATTATCGGCGGAGACCTCAGTCCAACTGAGTCAAATTTTTCTCAGTTTTCATCAGGAAACATCGGAGAATTGGTGCAAACTCAACTGTTAGAGGTTATTTCTGCTGCCAGTTTCAGAATATTCAATCTGGAAGTACCATTAACAGACAGAACGACCCCCATTGCAAAGGATGGCCCCAGCCTCAGGGCGCCTGCAACCACAGTAAAGGGACTAAAGGCACTTGACCCTTCATTGTTGTCACTGGCAAATAATCACATTGCGGATCAGGGAGAAAGAGGAATATCAGATACAATGTCGGTTCTGTCGCAGAACCAGATTAACCATATTGGTTGTGGTATGAATCTGGCAGCTGCTTCAGAACCATTCATCCTTGAGCACGAAGGATTGAGGATTGGCGTGTATTCATGTGCAGAGCATGAATTCTCAATTGCAGGCGAATATCGTGCAGGTGCTAATCCCATGGATCTTCTTGAAAGCTTCGATCATATTACCTCTCTCAAATCAGGCTGTGATTATGTAATTGTATTGCATCACGGGGGCAAGGAATACTATAGATACCCCTCGCCTGAGCTTCGCAGGATTTGCAGAAAAATGGTCACAAGCGGAGCTGATCTGGTGATATGCCAGCATAGCCATTGTATTGGGTCGTATGAGAGATTCACTCATGGAGCCATTGTCTATGGTCAGGGCAACTTTCTGTTTGACCGTCATGATAATGAATTCTGGAACACGGGTCTTCTTATTAAAGCAGGTTTCAGTGACCGGATGGAGCTCGATTTTATTCCTGTATGCAAAAGGGGAAACGGGGTGGAATTGGCGGATCAGCAGAGGAAAGCTGCCATACTATCAGGCTTTTTTATCCGTTCTGAAGATATAGGTACAAACGGATTCATCGAAGAACAATATGATAAATATTGTCTGGCAAACGGGCAATACTATCTTGCTACAATGGCAGGATTTGGCACGACCCTGAGGAGAACCGACAAGTTACTCAACAGGTTATTTACAAGGATGATATACTCTGAAAGAAAATTACATATAATTCAGAACCATCTTGAATGCGAAACTCACAGAGAACTGATTATAAATTATCTCCGGACGATCGGAAAGAAACATTGAGGTATTGTTTTAACCTATTTAACAAATAAGCATAATTATGTCCAGGCTGCTAATTTTAACAGATGAACAATCTGCTTTTCTTGTGTCAAAAGCTGACCTGAGGAACTTTACCTCAATGGATGTTGAAAGTATCTGTTCCCTCTTCAAAGAGAAGAATTACGATCTGTCAGTTTGTAAGTTCAGTGAACTGGATCTGACCAAAAGCTATAATGGTTATTTTATATTATACCAGACATCAGAGGCTCCCGGAGGGTTCTATAAAAGATATATAGAGGATATTGTATATCACCTGGAAAAGCAGGGAGCCGTTGTATTACCGCGCTTTGAATATCTTAAAGCACACCACAACAAGGTATACATGGAATTGCTGAGAAGTGATTTTTCGGATGAATCACTCAAATCGGTTAAAAGTTATTGTTTCGGCTCCTGGGTTGATGCCCGGAGGTATTCGGGAACATTTCCGGTTGTAATCAAACAGGCATCAGGTTCCGCGGGGAAAGGAGTTTATCTCGCACGTAATAAAAGGGAGTACTTGAAAAAAACTAAAAAGGCAGCCCGCATTTTGATCTCGTCAGTGTTAACAGATATGATTATCACTTACACAAGGAACCTGGCAAAAAAAACTATCAAGCTGATTTACCCGTCCAGGTCGGGGTATGTTGCCTATGATACTGAACCCATCAGCAACTCCTTGATTGTACAAGATTTCATCTCAGGGTTAAGTGGTGATTATAAGGTTCTGTTTTTTGGCGGGAGGTTTTATTGCATGTATAGGAAAAACAGGAATAATGACTTCAGAGCAAGCGGGAGCGGCAGATTCTCTGAGGTTCCGGGGGAAGAACATGCAGGACTGCTTGAATATGCAAGGCGAGTTACCTTCGAAATAGATTTCCCGGTGATTGGAATGGATATAGGGTTTGATGGAGATTCCTATCATCTTATTGAGTTTCAGATGATAGACATAGGCACCTCAGCCCTTCAGAGATCGAAATTCTGGCACGAATACAATAATGGCCAATGGTGCAGATACGATGGCACTTCTATACTGGAAGAAGAATTTGTCAGAGCGATAGATGGGTTTATCTGTAAATTAAAGTTAAGGGGATAAATGTTGTCAATAAACCAAAAACTGACAGTTGCTGTACTGCTGAATGACAACCTCATTCCGAAATGGATTTATGACAGTATCAGCAATCTTGTTGAGTCAGGGTATGCCGACATTACCTTGATCATTAGCGGTCCTCCTGAAAAAGTACGAAGTCCCGGCAGAAAAAGAATCCCGGCATTATTACTTGTCAAAATAATAGAAAGAATTGACTTCCTGCTCTTCCGGCGAAAGCAAAGTTATAGTAATATAAAAGATGTCACCAATCTCAAAGTTAAAGCGATCAATGGCCTGAGAAATACTGACAGAACAGGCATTAACGGCGGAAACTCTGTCTCAGATGCAATCCTGGATTTAACTCCGGACCTGGTTGTTAAATTTGGTAAGCATCACCTCATTAGCGATGTGTATAGTCATATAAAGTACGGAATTTGGACATTTTCAGCTGATAATGGTCATGAGCACAATGAAGTTGATTATGGCTTCTGGCAGGTTGTCAGTCACCAGCCCACTATTTATTCTGCTGTGGCAGCAGCGAAAAGTCATGAGCTGAATGAAACTATTTTTAGCTCATGGGAATCAATATACCCTTACTCTATTACACTCAGCCGGGAAAAAGTCCTTGCTCGTGCCACACTGTGCCTGGCACGCCTTGTCGAGGGTATATGTGTTTATGGCGACTCTTATCTGTCGAGGCAGAAAGAGCGTTTTTTTGAAAATAATCATATTCAGACAGAATCCAATGCTGATCCTTATTTCCCCGATGTTATCAGGACCGTTGCGCGAAGCATTGTAAGGCTAACGGAATTTGGCCTGTACAAGCTCCTTCATACCGATGCATTCAGCTGGCAGCTAAGAACCAGCATCGATGGAGGTATAAATAATGGTGATAAGGACTTTAGCTCTTTCAACACGATACACCCGCCCCGGAAAGGATTCTGGGCTGATCCGTTTGTTGTTGCTAACAAGAACAACTATTATGTCTTTGTGGAGGAGTTTGTTTACGCGACCAACAAAGCTCATCTGTCAGTCCTAGAAATTGACAGCCATGGTAGATTTATCAAGTCCGAAAAGATAATCGAGCAACCATACCATATGTCCTATCCATTCGTTTTTACTATAAATGGAGTGTATTATATGATACCGGAAACGTTCCAGAATAAGACTATTGAGCTTTACAGGTGCATTGATTTTCCGTATAAATGGACATTCGAGAAATACATTATTGAGAACATCTCTGCTACTGATACAACGCTGTTTAATTATGATAATAAATGGTGGCTGTTTACAACAATAGATCAAACCCGGGGCATCTCCGGCTGCAGTACTGAATTGTTTCTTTTTTACACAGATGATCCTATCAGGGGAACATGGACAAGCCATCCTCTAAATCCCATAATATCTGATGAAAGCAGGGCGAGATGTGCAGGTAAATTGTATATCGAAAATGGCAAAATCTTCCGTCCTTCACAGGATTGTTCGTTGAGGTATGGAAGGGGTTTGAATATCAATCATGTAGCAAGGCTGAATGAGCAAGAGTATGATGAAGTCCTGATTAAAGAGATAAAACCAGACTGGGATCCCAAACTAAAAGGACTACACACAATTAATAGTGATAAAGACATGATCATAATTGATACGTACAAGTTCCACAGGCGAATATCACTTTGATCACGGAGGTTTTCATAAATGAGAAATTATTTACATCCAATAATAGAAGTAACCTGAGAAAAGAAATCATTCCCTATGTCATCAGTAGTCATCTTCTGTAAAACACTGGTAAAGGGAGGAGCGGAGAAGCAGGCTTTATCTCTTGCCAGGCTATTGGCTGAAAGAGGGGAGGATGTTGTAGTTGTTAGCTGGAGCAGGAGAAAGGTAGATACTCAAAACAAGAAATTTATAACCGAGAATTCACTTAAACATTACGGACTTCATGGATCACGGTTGATGAGATTTGTGCAATTCAACCGGATCCTGAAAAAAGAAAATGCAGCCGTTGTATTCTCTTATCTTACCCTCGCCAATATAGTAGCCGGATTCAGCAAGGTCTTTAATAAAGACCTGGTGACTTTTGGCGGTATCCGTTCCGAGAAATTTCCTGTTTGTAAATTTTTGTCTGAGAGATTTGTGCACAATCACCTTAATAACGCTACAATTTTCAATAATCATTCTGCTAAGAGTAAATTCGAACGACGTGGCTTTGATCCCGGGAAGGGCTATGTGATACATAATTCCATTACAAGGCCAGATTCACCCGCCTCTTTAAAGAACGGTGATAACTTAAACATAATTACGGTTGCTCGTTTTGTTAAAGCGAAGGACTTTAAGACCTCGCTGCTCGCTTTCAGTCAATTGATAACCAGGAATCCCGATCAATCAATCAGGTATATTATAGTTGGATATGGCCCGGAGGAGCCTCGAATCAGGTCATTAATCAGCTCGCTTGGTCTTAATGAGAAAGTAGACCTTATAATAAATCCACCCAATGTGAGGGACTATCTTAAAGGTTCAGGGATTTATCTGAGCACCTCTCTTTTTGAAGGCCTGTCTAATTCCCTGATGGAGGCCATGGTT
>Ga0209408_1001189_pt1 | contig 16970 bp, 5 predicted proteins | sample AD_UKC107_MetaG_FD_184422 | JGI IMG/M metagenome (GOLD analysis project Ga0209408, IMG submission 184422) | Active sludge microbial communities of municipal wastewater-treating anaerobic digesters from Hong Kong - AD_UKC107_MetaG (SPAdes)... | ecosystem: Engineered > Bioreactor > Anaerobic >... | reverse complement strand
GGTTAGCGTTCTGTCAACGGTTGATGAGCCGTTGCCAAAGTGGAACTCACCCCTTGAAATTGTTAATGAGCCGTTAAGCGTATAGTTTGAAAGAAGGGTTAGCTGATCGGTTGGGTTTGTTAGGTTCACAATCATATTCCGGTAGGTACGCGAGGTAGCTAGGTCGTAACCTGTTCCGTAGTATTCAACCGTTCCTCCTGTTGATACATCAGCGAATCCGCTGGCATCGCCGCTGGGGAAGTTATCGGCTGCAAGCCGAATTTTTCCGTTCGTTTGGCCGGTGATTGTTGAAAATGAGTTACCTGTGGTTGTACCAAAATCAACAATTCCATCAATTACATCTAGAATTCCACACTCAGTATTATCAAAACGAACTGTTACCGTTTTGTTGTTTTGAATTACGGCTCTGTCCATAATTCCAGGAATTTCATTTAAGGGTGGAAAGTCAGGGTAATCTGGTGTTGAGCTCCACGTATCAAACTCGTCCCAATTACCATCTTTAATTGCATACCATGTTTTTACCTCCTGATCGCTGCGGACAATGGTGTAGTAGCCGCTGGCAAAGTTAGCGCTGCTAACATTTATGGAAACCTTCCCATCAGAAGCCATTCCTGTTCCACCGGGAACTGCAGAGAAAGTACCAGAGGTTCCTGCACGGTAAAGCAGGTAGTATACCCTGTCGGTTGAAAGGGATAAACCGGCTTCAGTAAAATCGAAGGTAATGCGGATATCTGTGGTTCCTGCATCAACGGTTCCTCCCTGTATTCTCTCGATATAATAAATTCTTGCCCACCTTTCATCAATGGTTACTGGGGTTAGGTCGGGGAGATCAACATCGTTAAAGGCGTGAACTGTTCCATCGTGACCGGTAAAAACAAACTCGTTGGCCTCGTCGAGGGAACCGTTCCGTTCGGAAAGCAGAATACCAGAACCAAGGCTCTGTGTATCACTGTACTTATCGCCACCAGAGTGGCCAATACCGGTAAAATCCTGCGTATGGGTTGTTGATGAGTATGAAGTTGTCGTAATGCCAATGTTGTATCGGTTATCGAGGTAGGTTTCAACAATTAGCCTCTGAGCTAAATTCAGGTTATCGCGGTAAACAATAACCTCCGAAATATCGCCACGGAAACCTTGGGCGTAGCCAGGATTTAAAATTCCAATGTGTAAATCCGATGTCATGTTACCAATGCTAACAGGACCGGTTCCCTCTTCGTAAAAAGCACCATTATAGAATATTTTTGACTGATCTGCGCTGAGCGTTCCATCGTAAACAGCTGAGAAAATTTGAGGATCATCTGTATAGGGAATCGTTCCGTTAATTCTATTACTTCCTGCATCAAAATATATGTTAGATAAAGCGTTGTCGCCAAGAAAAAGCGAATACGCTCTTGCGCTACTTGAGTTATTCCTTTTAGAAACGAGACCTCTTGCGCGATCATCAACTGCATCTGGTTTGGCCACCACAAAAACGGATAGACCGTTTGTGTTATCGAGGTTGTCGGCATCGGGAACTGTAAGGTAATCATCGCTTCCATCGAAGCGAATACTTGGTAACCCATTTATTCCAGACAGTATGTAAATAGGCTGAAAGCCACCGTTTCCCTGTGCCGAGTGGTTTGCATTTCCGCTAATATCGTTCCAGCTACTAACCGGATCCCCATTTGTGGTTGTTGAAGTTCCCTGATCGGCACGTAGCCACAGCACATTATCGCTGCTACTCCCAATACCAGCGGGGCCGGTTTGCGCCTGCGCAAAAATTGGCAGGCAAAGGAATACCGTTGCAACGGCAGCTAACTTTAACGCTTTTCTAGGGTGGAGTATAGTTGTTATCATATCGATAAAATTTTCTGTTTGGAAATGAAATTACACAAAGTGCACCTTAATTATTTACAATTTTTGCACCAATTGATTTATTTATGTAATTTTCAACAGTATAAACATAATAAGTTTATGCTGTTTTAAACTAATAGCCCGAAAACGGGCATTTAGTGAATAAAGTTAATACAATTTTTCTATTTTCGGTCGTAAAGTATTTATATTGCAATGAGTACAATACATACTTTTGATGTAAAAGCTTCAGAATTCGTTAACTTTTTTTAACGGTTAAAGAATAACCAAACCAAATTTTTTGTAATATACAATATGATTGATATATTCAATTCTTGTGTGACTCTTCATTTGATTGATTTTATTGAAAATATTGAACTTACAAATTCATGAGGATTAACAAAGGTGGTTCGCCAATATTTTTTTATATACAATTCACAATAATCATGGAAATTTTAATGTAACCATTATCCCTTTTCGTAAGTAGAAATGGCTGCTTTGTCAATATTATTTTATTCACATATTTATTACTATTACCTTAGTAGGTTACATATTCAATGTATTTTTAGTTAATGTTTCTATAAGTAATATTATTTGAAGCCATGACAAGAAAAAAATTTACTCTCATTACATTTCTTGTAATCAGTATTCTACTGAAAACAAATTTCTTAATTAATGCACAGCATCCCGATATGGTTATTGAAAAAGAAACCTTGGATGTTGTCAGTAAAGCTGATAATATTAGCAAAAGAGATTCAACACAAACTATAAACAACTCTTCCGTTTATAGGGGGTCATCTATCAATAAAAGATTGATCGAAAACGTAAATAATCAAAATCTTATTTTAGAAAATCGCCCCGAAGACCGCCAACACCCCGAGTACGGCAAAATCCGCCTCGAAGACTCACCCCAAAGCGAGGAGATTATGGGGATGCGTACTGCTAACTCGAGAACATTCAAAAACCTCGATGGCACATTTACTACCCAGCAAGCATACGGACTTCTACACTTTCAAAAGGATGGACAATGGCTTACCATTGGCAATAACCTTTCAAAACACCGCTCAAACCAAAATGTGTTATCATTAAGCGAAACCGATTTGCCAATTAGTATCGACACAGGAACGGGAGCAACACAAATGCAGCTTTGCGCAGTAACTGGCAAGGGAATTAGTTTTGGCAACAAGGTTTCATTAAAAATTGTTGATAACGGTGGACAACAGGTTAAGGAAATGCCTAAAGCAAAATTCATTCTACCTAGTATAATTAAAAATCAGGTTTTAGCTGCCAATATTTGGGAAAACATATCTCGTCGCCAAACAATTAACTATTGGCAGGTAAAAACCGATTATATTATTGAGAAAAGACCTGATTTTCAAACTAAAGAAGGTGCGTTGCATTTTGAAGAACAGATTGAATTACCCAAGGATGTTAGCGTTATAAAAGGCAATGGAGTTGAAACTGAATATGGCTGGCAAGGTGAACTATTAATAGTTGACAAAAAAAACTCGTTGCTAGGAATTATTGAAAAACCTATTTATTTTGATAACTTAAAACCTGTTTCATCCCAAGAATACTCTTCAAATTGTGATAATGCTGAGCCAATAGAAATTTTTAATGATAACGTAAGAAAAAAAGATGCACAACCAAATCTTTTAGGTTTTTATCAATACAAACTCAAAGACAATGTCCTTATTTTGAACACAGTAGTACCTTTGGAATGGCTTCTTGACGAAAGCAGAATTTATCCAGTTACAATTGATCCCACTATAACAAACACCTATTCTGCCGGCAATATTGGTTCGTGCCGCTGGACAGAAGTAAACGAGGTTACAAAAATTGTTACAATACCTGCCGGAGCAGCTGTTACTCAAACTGCCTCTCAATGGCGTTATAATGCTAGAAATGGACAATGGAGAAATGAAGTTTACACACGAATTAGCGGGAATAATGCCAGCTACGAGTGGTTTCAATGTAATTTATCTAGTGGCGGAGATTGCAACCTGACCCTACCTGTAGCAAATAACGATATTGCTAATGGCGTTTATGAAAATGGGCAAGTACCAATAACCATAGGAATAACCCGTACATGGGGCGATGCAGTTCCTGGTTGTAACGACTATTATTCTTTTATTGTTAATAATACATGGATTACGACCATTACTTATGCTACAGTACCAACACCCACTGTTACATGCTCTGCAACTTTTACCGATACTGGAGGAGCAGGTGCAAATTATAGCAACAATGAAACCTACGCAGTAACCTATCAATCGAACGATGGAAGAAACATTAAAGCACAGTTTACAACTTTTAATGTAAACAACACCGACTATCTTCGCATTTACGATGGGGCCGACTTCTTAACTCCAGTTTTAGGGCAATTTAATAACGATAATGGTAGCCCCGGAACAATTGTGTCTTCGGGTACTTCTTTAACTTTTTTGTTCTATTCAAATGCAGCCACTGTGGCTGCGGGTTGGGTTGCTAATATTTCTTGTACACCCACAAACACCTATTATAGTTACCAGAATGGAAATTGGGAGGATTTTTCAACCTGGACCCTCGATCCATCGGGTACGCTCTACAACAATCCAAGCAATTTAGTTCCAGGCGTTGGCGATAAAGCTATAATCCTTAACGGACGTACTGTTAAAGTAACAAGTGGTGCAAAAACGGTAGATATTGTTGATATTCAAGATGGATCAATTCTTGATTTGCAGGGAGTAACAGGTCATAATTTTCTTAATTTACAGGGAGCTGGTCGCTTAAAGTTGAGCAGTGCTTCGTTGCCTTCAGGGAATATGAGTAATTTTGTTTCAAACACGGGTGGAACAATTGAATTTTATGGAAATCCTGCCGCTAACTTTACCTTTAACAGAAATACTTTCAATAATTTAGTAATAAATTTCTCGAATACCTCGAGGGTTGCCTCTGTGGGCAATAATACTACAATTAATGGTAACCTTACGGTTCAAAGTGGCGATTTTAGGATTGGCAACAATACCACAGCTCGCACACTTACAAACTATGGTGATATTAACGTTGAGTCCTCGGGGAAATTCTCCGTGCATACCCAGGGTGCTCATATTGTAAACTTGCACGGTGATTTAACGGTAAACTCGGGAGGTACATTCATTCTTCACAACCTTGCCACACCAAGCTACAATACTGCAATTACAGCAGGGAAAGCTAATTTACAGTGCGTTAACCCCACCAAAGATCAAACTATTACTGCCAACGGTCCAATTGAACCCTACTGGTTAGTTGTAGACAAAGGAACCGACCAAACCTATATGGTTGATGTGCAGGCATCGGGCGATTTTTTTAAACTTTATGGGCATACCTTTGAAAATTCCAACAGTTCATTAAATCTTAGAAACGGAACCTTGAAACTAGGTTCAAATGTCATTATCCCTCAATTTATTCATGCTCGTACTGAGGATTATAGTTCTGTTCCAGTAAATAGCGGCCAGTATAATATTCCTGAATCCGCTCATCTATGGATTGATGGAGCCGAACTCACTACAACCAATATTACTGGGACTATTTACAGGGGTGATTTATTCTTCGTATATGGAAAGCTGTCAATAAGCAGTGGTTCTCTTTTCGATAATTCGCATCGAGGAATCATATTGGCAACAAATGGCGTTGTTGAAATAAGCGGAGGAAGTTTATCTACCTCCATTATCCGATCGGCGTGGATGGCTGGTGTACACAGGGGCACTTATATACAGTCTGGAGGTTCAGTAGATATTAGACGAGATATTGAAACAACTAGAGCAAATGGTGCAAACTTCAATGCTTCCTTTATGATGGCTTTTCCTGAGAATGTTTTTATTATGAGTGGAGGAGACATAAATATTTTAAATTCTACTGTTGCTGGGGGTGCTGGTGAGTATTTTAGTCTAATTCTTGGTATGAATTCAAATAACGTGCAAGTATCAGGTGGTAATATTAATATCACTGTTCCAGATTCAAGAGATGCTAAATTACTAGTTACTGGTAAAATATGGAACTTAAACATTTCTAGCAATATTAATGTTCGAAGATCATATTTATCAGCTTACGCAGGATATGACGTTGTAACTCCGGCAATTGGTATACAACCATTGGTAGTTATCAACGATTTCACCATCTCCAACCCTGCCCGTTTCGATGCAGCGAACCAGAATGTTACCATTGGTGGAGATTTTACCATTGAAGCGGGAGCAACCTACATACCCGGAACTAACAGCACCATTTTTAACGGTTCTGCCGGACAGGCATTTAATAACAATGGGAACATTTCCAGTGGACTTTACAATATGTCTGTTGAAAACGCATCAATTACAGCCATCGATAATGATTTAACAGTTCGAAATGAACTTAACATTGAAAGCGGAACCATTCTACGCGATATGGGTTATACAATAAGCGTTGCTGGTAATGTTACAAACAGCGGATCGCATATTAGCCAGGCTGTTGGAAGCATTACACTCAATGGTGCAGGAGCGCAAACCATTGATGGCAATGGCAACGGTATTTTTGGCAATCTTCGTCTAAACAAGGCTTCGGGTAGTTCAACCCTTAACGCAAATATTTCAGTAAGTGGCAACCTTAGGCTTGCCAATACCGCTGCTATTTTTAGCATTGGAAGTAAACGTGTTACCCTTTCTGAGAACAGCCGTATTTACGATGCGCTAACAGGAACAACAAACACCAATTTCAGCTCAACCAGAATGATACAGACTGATGGAAACCAGTCTGATGGTGGTTTGAGAGTGCATTTCAATACTACCGATATAAGAAATCTTCCTCTTGGAGTTGGTGCAAAGTACACTCCTGCTCGAATTCAATTTACATCTGCCCCTAGCCAATGGGGCTACCTTAGCGTTCGTCCTGTAGATAACGCACACCCACACCTAACAAGCACCAATGCACTATCTTTTTACTGGAGAGTACAATCGAGCGACTTTGCTGGAATTGCATCGGGTTCGTTGCAACAACGATTTTATTATACCGATGGAGATATTAACGGTAACGAGCCCGACTATTTACCCGGACGCTATAACCCCATTTTGTGGAGTTCTTATCCTGCCGAAAAGGTTTCTATTGCAATCAATGAAATTCTTTTTGATGATATAACCCAGCCCGATGGAGACTTTACTGCTGGCGAACCCGATGCATTTGGGGTTGTAGTAGGCCTTTTTAGTGCACAAACAGGCAACTGGGAAGATCCAAATACTTGGGTTACCGATACTATTAGCAATACTCCTGCTGGTCGTATTCCTGCAGGTTTCGATCCGGTTGTAATTCGTAATGGACACACGGTAACAACTTCTGCTGGTGGTGCGCTTTCAGGTTCCCTTCAAATTCTTTCCGAAGGTGTTCTCAACCTTGGAACTACAACAGGCCATAACTTTGGAGCACTTCAAAATGGCAAAGTTAGCGGCAATGGAACCTTAAGAATTTCATCGGCAGTTAACCCTGCTGTTTTTCCAAATGGCGATTTTGGCGACTTTTTATACGAAGGCGGAGGAACTGTAGAGTACTATTCTACAGGTACAAACTTTTTGTTACCAGCAAATATTCCAAACTATAACAACCTAATAATTAACTCTGCTTTAAGTAATTTGCGATCAGGAAATACTGACCAAGTAATTTATGGTGATTTAATTATTCGGGGTGCTAACTGGACAAACCTTAACCCATCGGATGCAACAAGCTACACAACAACTGTGTATGGAAATCTAATAGTTGAAGAGAATGCTCTGTTTAGGTTCAACAATAACCAAAGTCAGATACTTACTGTACATGGAAGCTGTACCATTGAAACTGGTGCAATCTTTAATGTAAATAACGGAACAGGCCATCAGGCTATTTTTTACGGTGACTTAATTAATAATGGTACGCTCAATTTTTACCCCGGCAACTGGGCCGATGCCTATTTTTTAAGTCCAAATTCTCAAACTATCTCAGGGGCAGGGGCAACAACAAGCTTTTACAGGCTGTATGTTGATAAGGGAATCAACCAGGATTCTGTGCTGAATGTAACATCCAGCAACTTTTCAATTAACACAGCACTAGCTAACTCGCTGGCAATACAAAACGGAACCATTCGCTTTAATGGTCCAACGTCAACCATTTCGGGTGTCAATGCATTTAATATCCCCGAAACAGGACGTTTAGCTGTTGCCGGTGGCAACATAACCGTTGGAACCGATAACAACAATGCCGATATTATTCTGGCTGGGAAAATTGAGGTTAGCGGAGGAACTTTGAATGTTGGGCAAGGGCCAGATAACAACTACAATAACGACATAGAGATTGCTGGTGGAGGAAAACCAGAAGTGGAGGTTAGCGGAGGAACGCTTAATGTTAATGGCCAAATTCGTCGCTCTGGAACTTCAACTGCGGGAGCACTGGGCTATACACAAAGTGGTGGAACTGTAAATATATTTGGTAGGCAACGATTGGCAACCCGTGCTCTGCTGGAGGTTTTAAACGCAGGAAGTTTCTTTATTACCAGTGGAGGCGATATAAACCTAATACGCTCTGGTGGAACCACCTTTGGCGATTTATATCTAAACTCAAGTAATTATGATTTAACAGGAGGAACAATAACTATTGGAAACGCAGTAACGCCAACATCAACATTCGATATTTACTTGGGTAATCCTGTTTACAATTTAACCGTTGATGGAACAACCAATGCCAAAACAGCGAGGCTGAGAAGTTTCCCTGCAACTTTCGAAGGATCGCTCCAAATTGGCACATCTGGAGGAGTTGGTTCGAGTTTTAATACTTCTGGTTTGGATGTTGGAATTAAAATAAATTTGATCAATTATTCTAGCGCATCTTCTACAAACACATACATTACTGTTACTTCCGATCAAACTACAGTTTTTGAAGGATCTGAAACACTCCAACAAATAATTTGCAATGGTTCAAGTAATCTCAATTTTGCAAATATTGAAATATCTAAAACTTCAGGAATCCTATCAAAAGAAGGTACAAGAAATTTGGTAATTAATGAGAATTTATATTTGAACCAAGGTAATTTAGTTTTAACAAGCGGAGATATTTTCTTAAATGGGGATCTTTTCTTATTCTCTAGCATTTTGTCTTCGGGTGTTGGTAATCATTTAATCTTTAGTTCGAGTATATCCCAAAATATTTATGGTACTAATGGAAATACAATAGATGTCTTCAGAATTAACAAATCAAAAACGGTAATTAGTAATGTATCCCTTAATATCGACCGAAGGTATCGTTTTGTAACCGGAGCGGTTCTTAACATGGGTAGCAACTCCTTAACGTTTAAGAACACAACAAACTTTACAGGAGACATAGGAGCTACTTTTAATGACAATACATTAATTCAAACAAACGGTGTTCTTTCTGATAAAGGTATTACTGTTGAATATAATGCTGCATCAAGTTTCATCTTCCCCATTGGAGTTGCTGGTAAGTACACTCCAGTAACCGTTAATGTTACTAATACAGGGGGTTCTGCAGGGTCAGTCACCGTGAAGCCTATTGATAGGTACCATCCTGCAACCCAAAATCCGCTCAATGATGAGCTACAGTACTACTGGAATGTTACTTCCGAAGGTTTTGGCGCTTCGCCAACCGTAACCCATACTTACACATACTCCGATGGCGATGCCCTTCCTAGCGATGCTGGCTATGTTGGTGGCCGATACTACAATTACCAATGGATCCCCGAAAATGGAATATCGGGCTCTGTTAGCGAAGCAGCAAATACCATAACGCTTACCGGGGTAAATTATATAGATGGAGAATATACCGCAGGACTTGATGCAAACTTTATTACAAAACCACCTCTTTATAGCATCTCAACCGGAAACTGGGGCGATGGAACAACCTGGTCCTACACTTCAGGTGGAGCAACCTGCAACTGCTCTCCTAACGGAAATCCTGTTTTCATCGAAAGTAACCATGTTGTAACTCTTGATTCCGACGAAGCTTATGCCTACTCGGTTGATATTTCTGAACTTGCTACTCTTGCAGTAGGTACAACACGCCAACACAATCTTGGCCACGTAACTGGAGGTGGAACTATTAGAATTACTGCCACTGCTGCAGGTTCTTTTATTTTCCCTGGCGGTTACTTCGATGAGTTTATGAATACTTCTACCAGTGTTGTTGATTATGAAGGAACCGGTACACTACCTTCATCAATAACTACATATCCAAATATACAGTTCTCTGGGGCAGCTTCCACGAAAAGCATTCCGGCAATCGATCTTACTATTCTTGGAAACCTTACCATTCTTGAAGGTTACCTCGATAATACCAACTATAATAGAAGCATTACAGTTGCTGGCAACTGGACAAGTAATGTTTCTGGAGGTTTCCTTGCTGGTAGGGGATTGGTTACCTTCAATGGTACTTCTTCAACCATTAGTGCAACAGGTGGGGAAACCTTTTATAAACTTAAAATTGATCGTTCTGGGGGTGGGGTTACCCTTGCTAGTCCTGTTTCCGTCACCAACTATTTGTACCTTACAAATGGAATTATCAACACTACAAGCGCAAATGTTCTCACGCTAACCTGGTCCTCAACCAATGCTGTGGTTGGTGGTAGTTCAACCTCCTTTGTCGATGGGCCGTTGAGAAAAAACATTAGTGGTGGTTCTTCGTTCTATTTTCCAGTTGGGAATAGTGGCAGATACGGACGAACTAGAATTTTCAACACATCAGCAGCCACTTACTGGACCGTGCAGTACCACAATTCATCACCAAGTAATAGGGATCTTCTCACCCCCCCTCTTCAACTTATCAGCAATAACGAGTACTGGAGCGTTACACCCGATGCTGCAAGAACCGCCAACATTCAGCTTCGCTGGGATGGAGATAGCGATATTATTCCCGCAACTACTTCTGCTAGACAAAAGTTGCGTGTTGCACAATGGGATATTGCCGCTTATCCTAGTTTTTGGACATCAGTAGGCAATAGGGTTACCGACGGTGGTGTTGCTTCTGGAACTATTCAAACAACATCTCCCACCACCTTTAACGGAGTAGAATTGCTCACAATAGGTCTCGATCAAACTTCAACAGCTCAAATTACTGGAACCGATGCAGAAATGTGTAACGATGGTACTATCCTACCTGTAACAGTTCAGTTTACTGGCGATGGACCTTGGGAATTTACATATTTAATTAATGGCACTAATAGTGTAATAATACCAGACGTTGGAACCAGTCCATATAACATACAGTTCGAGTACGATGACTTATACTCAATCAGTGGTTCTGGTGATTATGTAATAAGTTTACAGTCTGTTTACGACGATAATGGTGTTGCTGGCGTTATTCTCTCAGGCACTGCAACCTTAACTGTAAAAGAAACTCCAAACCCCATTGTTTCTGGTGCCGACAGGGTTATGATTAACTCTCAGGAAGTTTATTCTGTTCAAGAAGTTCCTAATGAATCTTATGTTTGGGCAGAACCAACTTTGGGCACTATTAATGGTTCTTCCATTGGAAGAAGTGTTACCATTGATTGGGGTAACATTACAGGTAATGACTGGGTTGAAGTAACTGTTAGCAATACAGTTACGTCATGCTCACACACTGAGCGTCTCGACGTTGAAATTCGAAACTGGCCAGTTATATCTGGTGATTTCGAAATTTGTGCAGGTTCAGAACAAACCTATAGTTCCCCTGATCCTGGAGGTCATACATTCCTGTGGGAAGTTGTAGGCGGAACATTTAAGGATGGAATAAACAACACAAGTTCTGTTACTGTAATTTGGGGATCCTCAGCTGCTGGATCAATAAAAGTTAATCAAAGCGATGGAGGATCTGTTGAAATTGATGAACGAATTGTCACTATCAACCCTATTCCAACCGCTTCTTTAGCTCTTGATGGTTCTGGAATTATTTGCGATGGCGAAAATTCAGATCTTCTTGCTGGTTATGGGAATACTGGCGCCAATTATGAAATTGAAATATTTAAGGATGGGATTTTGGCTACAACATACAACCAATCTACTGTTCCCGCAGGAAACCCTTTTACCTACAACACAGGAAATTTAATATGGGAATTACCTGATGTGGTTAGAGTTTATGAATTCGAAATTTATGTAACAAACAGCACTACAGGTTGTTCTAGCCAACCACTTGCTGTTACTGTTGAGGTTAACGTATTTAAAATTCCCGAAACAGGCCCTCAGTACCATGTTCCCAATACTTATGGCGAGTAGCAAAAATAATAACCAAGAATCTGGTAAATGAAGACAGGTTCTTGGTTTATTATTGGTTTTCCTTACATTCAGGCATAAGTTTTCCGCTTAGGATTGAAGAACTATTCCCATGTTAATCCATATAACGTTTCCGTGTTCGCAAAAGCATGAGCGGACGCCTGCCTTGGGCAGGTAAATTGGAAAGTCTTTTTTCCCAATACTTCCATCTTCGATCTTCCCTCTTCGGTCTTCTTGCATCTTTCCCCCTCGCCACCCCAGACCCCTAAAGGGGGGCTTCCCCACAATCACTCATGCACTGAATTACCGTCTTCCTCCTTTGTCTGTTGTGATTAATGAATATTCAGCGCCAATCTGCTTTATCCGTGTAACCTGTCTGCCCTGTCTGCCGATAGGCAGGCGATAGGCAGGTCTGCGTTTTATACTTCTATAGTTCCATCGTTTCTTCATCCCCAAATTAACCCTTTTTAACCTACTGTATATTTCTAAATTTGTCCCTTCAAAAAAAAGACCTTACCTTTAAAACCAATTGTAAAACTTAGTATTCACTCTCCAAAAAATTGTTCGATATGTTTGATAAACAGGTATATACAGAGCGTAGGTTGAAGCTACGCAAGAAAATTCGTTCAGGGCTAATCCTTATTCCGGGCAACACCGAATCGCCAATGAACTATCCGGGCAACACATATCGCTTCCGTCAGGATAGTAGCTTCCTATACTTCTTTGGCCTCGATTTGCCAAACCTGGTTGGTGTAATCGACATTGAGGACGGGAAGGACTGCCTCTACGGCAACGACTTCGATTTAGATGATGTGATTTGGATGGGTCCCCAGCCAACCATTAACGAGCTTGGACAAAGCGTTGGAATTCCCTGTACCCACCCGTTAAAGGAGCTTGCATCGACCCTGCACCGAGCCATTCGCCACGGGCGGAAAATCCATTTTCTCCCTCAGTACCGAGCCGAAAATATTATTCAACTTGAAAGCCTGATGGGAATTCATCCTGCGCTAGTAAATAAGTATGCATCGGTAGAGCTTATTAAAGCGGTTGTTAGCCTCCGTTCCATCAAGCAGCCTGAAGAGATTATTGAGCTTGATAAAGCTGCCGACATTGGCTACCTAATGCATACCACCGCCATGAAAATGGCCAAAAATGGGATGAGCGAACTTGAAATTGCTGGCACCATTGAGGGCGTTGCCCTAGGACGAGGAACTATGCCCTCGTTCCCAATTATCCTCTCGCAAAATGGTGAAACGCTGCATAACCACGACCACTCACAAATTCTTCAGAAAGGACGCTTGCTACTGGTTGATGCTGGCGCCGAAAGCGTTTCGCACTACGCTTCCGACTTTACCCGCACAACTCCCGTTGATGGAATTTTCACACAGAAGCAGAAAGATATATACAACATAGTTTTAGCGGCCAACAACCACGCAACGTCGCTATGTAAGCCCGGTGTAACCTACCAAAGCATCCACCTCGAAGCAGCCAAGGTTATTACCAACGGACTTAAAAACCTCGGCATTATGAAGGGCGATACCGATGAGGCTGTTGCCAATGGCGCACACGCCATGTTTATGCCCCACGGGCTTGGTCATATGATGGGTCTTGATGTTCACGATATGGAGGATCTGGGTGAAAACTACGTAGGTTACGACGATGAAGTATCACGTATTGACCAGTTCGGAACTGCTTACCTCCGTTTGGGTCGCCGCCTGCAAGCAGGTTTTGTGCTTACCGTTGAACCTGGAATTTACTTTGTTCCTGCTCTTATTGAGAAGTGGAAGAATGAAAAGATTAACAGCTCATTCATCAATTACGATAAAGCATCGGAGTATATAGGTTTTGGTGGCGTTCGTCTTGAAGACGATGTGCTGATTACCGATAACGGATCACGTTTACTCGGTTCAAAACGAATACCCGTTACCGTTGAAGAGGTGGAGGCAATTGCTGCGAAGGGATAGGGAGTTTTAAAAATAGGTTAAGGTTAAGGTTAAGGTTAAGGTTAAGGTTAAGGTTGAGGTTGAGGTTGAGGTTGAGGTTGAGGTTGAGGTTGAGGTTGAGGTTGAGGTTGAGGTTGAGGTTAAGGTTAAGGTTGAGGTTGAGGTTGAGGTTGAGGATAAGGTTGAGGATAAGATTCAGAATGTAACCCCCATTTTAGTTCATAACTATGTATAAGAGTTTTACTGAGATGCCAGTTTGGCAAAAGGCTCATAAATTAGCAGTTGAAGTTTTTAAACTTACTACAAATCTCCCTCGTTCAGAAGATTATGGCTTAACTTCTCAAATTAGGCGTTCTTCTAATAGTGCACCAGGAAATATTGCAGAGGGATTTGGCAGAAAAACAAAGAAAGACAAAGCGCATTTTTATATAATAGCCCGAGGATCATCATTTGAAACCCAGAACCATTTACTTTATGGAAATAAGGTAGGTTACTTTACGAACGAAAAAACAACCTTGTTGTTCGACGAATACTCCGATTTAATCTTTGAACTAAACAAACTCATCAACTCATTAACCTAATCAACTCAACCTCAACCTCAACCATCCCTAAAAGAATTTAGCTCTTCTAGAAATAATAATACAATTGATAGTTTTTTGTGATTATTTGTGAATCCAGAAAGAGGGCGCTAGAACCTATTCAGCCAACGGTACCTGCGGGCGCTGTCGCCAAGGCGCATGCCAATCATTAGCTCGTGCGACCCCATATTGTTGAACGATGTAATATCGCCGTAGCTGTAATCGAAGGCGTAGCCGAAGTAGAACTGCTGGTAGTTCATTCCCAGCATGGTAATAATTGTTCCAGTAGTACGGAACGACAATCCAACCCAGTAATCCTGTTTGTAGTAACCCTTAACGTTCAGGTCGATGCTCCAGCTTAAACGCTCGGTGAGGGTAATCATGGCCGAGGGTTCAACGCCAAAATCGGAGCGACGCTCCTGAAACTTATACCCTCCCAGAATGTAGTAATGACGAAGTAACCTGTATGCGCTCTGGCTATTCCCCAACCCAAACTGAATGGAACTTTGAAAAAGGCTGGTTACCGAAATACCCGCATAGTACTTGTCGCCGCTAACCAGAACACCGAAGTTGGCATCGGGGGAGAGATCGGCGTTTGCTTTCCCCATTATTACTAAAGGATCGTCAGCAAGAGGATTCGGAAGATCATCGGGTGTTACATCTGCCTTAAACTGGAATGCGGAGAGGGATGCTCCGAAGCTAAGCTGCGTTTCACGCAAGTATATGTGATATGCGTAGGTTCCCTGAAATCCTGTTCGACGAATGCGACCGTTCATATCGTTGAATACGTAACCTCCCAGACCAACTCGACCGCTAGGGCGACGACGGCGAACCCGGTTCTTAATAAGCCGGCTTCTGTTCCTAAAACTTGTTTTAAGTATCCTGGTTTGCGCGCTGAACGCGTAGGTGCTGGGTCCTTCTCCGTAACCCAGCCATTGCTCGCGCGCCGTAAGGTTCAAATCGGTAATTCCCTGATAACCGGCAACAGCAGGGTTCAGGAGGTAGGTGTTCATCATATACTGACTGTAAATGGGCTGCTGCTGTGCCAGGGCAACTCCTGTCAGTAGAGTGAAAACCAGTAGTATGTAAATTTTTCTTTTCATATTGTTACCCTTTCATTTCTGCTGAAGGTTTCAGCAGGCAGTAAAGGCCACCATTTATCTTACAATTGTTACCGAACCTTTATACGTAAACTCTTTCCCCTCAACAAATATTCGTATTAGGTAGTGGTACGAATCCATGGGAAGCTCCCTTCCGCTTAAATCCTTACCATTCCATGGTACAATGGGTCCACTCGACTCCCAAACCAGCTTACCCCAACGGTTAAATATACGAACCTCCACATTGCTTAGGTACTCGTCGAGGTGGTAGTTTAAGTAATCGGGGGGTTTAGGCGCCGGAAACTCCCACAAATCGTTAACTCCATCACCGTTAGGTGTGAAAGCTGCTGGAATACGGAAGTTGCTGTAGTTATCGGCGTAAATTAAAATTGAGTCGGAGTTGCTACAGCCATTCACATCGGTTACGTAAACCGAAATCCACTGGTCGCCAATTCCTCCCTCAACCGTAATCGATTCATCAATTGAAAATGGTTGAGTTCCCCACTGCTCCGAATCGAAGTTATAGGTATACCACTCGTAGAAGTTCAGGTTTTCGTCATACACGTTCAAGTCGAGGGTTTGCGTGCCGAACAGCACGGTATCGTTACCCAGCCAAACCACAGGAAGCGGATTCACGAACACCTCCATCTCGTTGTAGGTACACTCGTATATGCTGTTGATTAGCTGAACCTGGTAGGTTCCGGCATCGCCGGTATAGTAAATTTCATCGGTGCTTCCATCCTGCCACAGGTAGCTCTCAAAGGCTCCGGGGTCGAGCTCAGCGGTTTCACCGTAACATATGGTTACACTCTCGGGAACCCCATCGAATGGAATATTAATAGTTGGCGAGTTCAGAACAATGTACTGTGTGTAAGGGTCGCCGGTACAGCCGTAGTCGGAGTGCTCAATAACCTCGAATGTATATATTCCTCCGGGCAGGTCGTATCCCCAGTAAATTTGGATGGTATCGCCACGGTTCACCAGCTCGTAGAACTCCTCGGGCACATCGTTCCCGTTGGGATCGATAAGGCGCCACTCGAAGTCGGAAATGCCGTTGAACCCCTTAACCCAGTAACTCTCCTCGGCACCCACGCAGGCCATGGGTAGGTCGTAGGGATTCTGGGCAAGGGCGGGCGCACCCGCTAAGCGAACAATTAATATAAGTAGTAATATGTGTAGATATTTTTTCAAATATTTTATTTTTTCACAAATTCACACAAAACCAGCTGAAAAGTACAATGAACACAAAAAGCTATCAGCTAGTTCTCACCGATCACTGACCACTGACCACTGACCACTGACCAC
>Ga0209408_1001188_pt1 | contig 16972 bp, 17 predicted proteins | sample AD_UKC107_MetaG_FD_184422 | JGI IMG/M metagenome (GOLD analysis project Ga0209408, IMG submission 184422) | Active sludge microbial communities of municipal wastewater-treating anaerobic digesters from Hong Kong - AD_UKC107_MetaG (SPAdes)... | ecosystem: Engineered > Bioreactor > Anaerobic >... | reverse complement strand
AAAAATACATAAAATCAGTATTAAATGGATAAAAAGGATTTACGAATAGTTTATATGGGAACACCCGATTTTGCTGTTGAACCATTAAAACAACTGGTAGAAAATGATTTCAACATTGTTGGGGTAGTAACAAATCCTGATAAACCGGCAGGGCGTGGGCAAAAAATACAAGAATCGCCGGTTAAGATTTATGCCAAAAGTAAAAATCTGAATATTCTGCAACCCGAAAAATTCAGGGATGAAAATTTTATAGATACACTAAAATCGTTGAATGCCGATTTACAAATTGTGGTGGCATTTAAAATGCTTCCCGAAATGGTATGGTCGATGCCACGAATAGGGACATTTAATTTACATGCATCGCTGCTCCCCCAATATCGTGGTGCTGCCCCCATAAACTGGGCTTTAATAAATGGTGAAGGAAAAACAGGCGTTACCACCTTTTTCCTGAAACATGAAATTGACACCGGCAATATTATTTTACAACAGGAAGTGGACATAGAACCAACCGAAACTGCAGGCACTTTGCACGATAAATTAATGTTTGTTGGTGCCGGATTGGTTGTAAAAACAGTTAACCTGATACTCGAAGGTAATTATACACTTACCGAACAGAATGATTTAACAAGCACTGAATTAAAGCATGCACCTAAAATCTTTAAAAACGACTGCCTGATAAACTGGAACCACCATTTAGAAACAATTTATAACCTAATCAGAGGCTTAAGCCCCTATCCTGCCGCATGGGCAGAATTAAATAACAAATCAGGAGAAACCATTCAGCTTAAAATTTTTAAAACAGAAAAAGAAGAAACGAAACATAACCATAATTATGGTGAGATTATTACGGATAAAAAAACTTTTTTAAAAGTTGCAGTAAAAGGAGGTTTTATTAAAATAACTGAGTTGCAGCAGGCTGGTAAAAGAAGGATGGCAATCGACGAATTTTTAAGAGGTTTTCAGCAAATTGACAGCTTTCAGTTTTCAACAAAAAGCTGATTTTTCTGTTACATGGTAGTTCAGTTAAACTAAAAAACCATGTTAAAAAACTACGGAGCAGATAATAAATCTGCCTTAGAGGCAAAAAACGACGCTCAGAAAATAGCCTTTGCACCTATTGTTTTCCAGGCGGTGCGTACTTTACGCAATTTAGGAATACTTGAAATTATCCATCAGTCGGGAAATCATGGCATAAGCCCTGAAGATATTTCTGCCAAATTAAAAATATCGCTTTATGGTGTTAAAGTATTGCTCGATGCCGGATTAAGCGCCGAAGTGGTTTACTTAAAAGACAATAAATATTTTCTATCGAAAACCGGATTTTATTTTATATCAGATAAAATGACCAATATTAACATGGACTTTGTGCATGATGTGTGCTACAACGGGATGTTTTATCTGCAGGAATCTATACAAAAAGAAAAACCTGAAGGCTTAAAAGTTTTTGGCGATTGGGCTACTATTTACCATGGACTTTCGCAACTACCGGAACAGGTTAAAAAAAGCTGGTTTGCTTTCGACCATTTTTATTCCGATAATGTATTTAAAAGCATTTTACCTCTTGTTTTTTCCGGTAATCCCGCAAGGATACTCGACATTGGTGGAAATACCGGAAAATTTGCCTTAGAATGTGCACGTTTTAATAAACAGGTACTAATTACCATTGCCGATTTGCCGGGGCAATTAAATGTTGCTCTCCAAAATGCCACAAACGAAGGTTTTGAAGGCAGAATTTCAGGCTATGAGATTGATATTTTAAATGAAAACTCTTCCCTTCCCGAAAATTGCGATATTATCTGGATGAGCCAGTTTTTGGACTGTTTTTCGGAACAAGGGATTTTGAATATACTGCAAAAAGCAAAACAATCCATGAAAGAAAATACCCGCTTATTTATACTTGAAACATACTGGGACCGCCAAAAATACGAGGCAGCAACATTTAGCCTGAACAATACTTCGCTTTATTTTACGGCTATGGCTAATGGCAACAGCCGCATGTATAATTCAAACGATATGATTTCATTAATAGGAAAAGCCGGGTTACAAATAACCGGAATTACCGATAACCTTGGAATTAGCCATACTTTAATCGAATGTAAAAAATAAAGCATGGCTAATGTTTATTCATCAAAATTGGTTACTACCGGATTTTCTTTTATTACCCTCGATTCGGGTTTGATTTTGCGCAACCATAACTTTTGTCCAACCATAGGTTCCTCGCCGGCTTCCATAAGGTTTTTTTCATAAAGGCTTTTTAACTTTATGCCATACATTTGCGAAATCGAATACATTGTTTCACCTTCTTTAACCTCGTGGTAATTATGTTTGTGTTCAGCTTTAGTTCTTTTGGGCTGTAAATAAATAATATCACCTTCCTTAAGTTTAGCATCAGCACTAAGCTCATTATATTTCCTAAGCTCCCAGGTAAGCATTCCGAATTCTTCGGTAATCGATTCAAAAGTATCGCCCTTTTTAGCAATAATATAATCAATACGATTTCTGTTATGCACCACATGGCTGCTCAGGCTGAAAGTAAAATTATCGACATCTTCCAGATTTACATAAGGAGTATCCACTTCGCCCGAAGCAGTTTCTACATATTCATAACTTCCACCCTGGTCGAAAATATACAATTGATTATCTTCAATAATTTTAATAAGCAAGGTGGCATACGTATTACTAGTTGCATATCCAGCCTTTTGCAAACCCTTAGCCCACGATTTGTAATCAGTGGGTTGCAATTCAAATAAAAAACCATAGCGCTGTCCGTTTACAATAAAATCAGAATGGTCTTTGTACGAATCGTACACCGAATTGTATTTTCTAAAACACTCTCCCCTCCTGTCATCATCGTGGTATATTTTTCCTCCGCTCCATCCGTTATGGCACTTTATGCCAAAGTGGTTATTTGCTTTGCGAGCCAATGTACTATTGCCATTATTCGACTCCAGCATAGCCTGCGCCAGGGTAATACTTGCCGGAATGCCACTACGTTTCATTTCCTTAATAGCCAAATCCATATAATCGCGGATATAATCCCGGCGTTGTATAGAAACATAATTATTTGATGTTGTTTGTGGCTTTTGCTGCACTTTACACGATGCCAGCAACACTACAATTGAGAGGAATATTAGCTTTTTTGTCATTTTTTTTTTGTTATTTTGAACAAATGTATAAAAAACTGAACATAATTTTATACCAATAAAAACTGAACCATGAATAAACGCGAAATTAAAACCATATTTACCGAATACAATTCTCTTGCCGAACTATCTCCAAAACAGCAGGAATTAATAAAGAAAGCGAAAGAAGCAGCCGAAAAAGCGTATGCACCTTATTCTAAATTCAGGGTTGGAGCAGCTTTATTATTAGATAACGGAGAAATTATTCCGGGTAATAACCAGGAAAATGCAGCTTATCCATCGGGTTTATGTGCCGAAAGAGTTGCTATTTTTTATGCCAACTCGAAATATCCCGATGCAGCTATTAAAGCTATAGCAGTTACCGCATATACCGATAATGGTTTTATTAAAGAACCCATACCTCCCTGCGGTTCGTGTTTACAAGTGATGCTGGAAAGCGAAAACCGCTCAAACCAACCTATACAGGTAATTTTATATGGCGAAGATAAAATTACCGAAGCCGACAGCATAAAACATTTTTTACCGCTCAGTTTCAATAAAGAAATGCTAAAATAACATTGTAAATGATGAATACTGAGTTACAAAATAGCATACGGGCAATCAGAATTATACATTTCGCCCTTATGATGGGAGTTTTGCTATTTTTGCTGGCTTCCGTATTTATAAATCAGCAAACAGGTGCACTCGCTTTTGAAGAAGGCAGCCCCGAAGCTGATATTTTTCTGGTAGTATCCAATATTATTGCAATAGCTGCCATAACAGGTGGTGCGTTTGTTTTTAGAAGCAGGCTCAAAGGAATTGATTCGTTAAACCTACAGGATAAGTTATTAAAATACCGCGAAGCTCATATCATACGGGCAGCTACCATCGAAAGCCCGGCATTCTTTTTCTTAGTTTGTTTTATACTTTTCGGCACACCCGTATTTATCATAGAAGCCATTTGCTGCTTTGCCATTTTAGGTTTTCTTTTCCCAAGCACTTCGCGAATAGCAAAAGAAATTAGGCATGATGTAAGTGTGTTCTATTAGGGAGTTATAAGCAAGCGAATAATTGCAATTTGGAACTTAAAAACAAACAATTAAACTTAAATTATGAAAAGACTAGTACTATTAAGCTTATTTACCATTTTGACAATTAATGGAATTTCTCAAGAAATCAAAAAAGATACAAGGTCACAATTATTGAAAGAAGATGATGTAAATCAATATCATTCAGAGAAAATTTCAAGTTTAGATATAGTTCAGGCGATGGAATTTGCTGGAATTAGAATCTTTAAATTTTATTTAGGTGAATTTGATAAAAAGTACAATTTTATTCTAACTATAGATGAATATGTTGCTAACCAGTTAGTAAAAACAGATACTATATTAGATGATGATAATGAGTATCACTATTATGAAGAAAGTAGTGAAATATATTTTTTAAACTATATTGATCAGATTAAGATTTTTACAAAGGAAGAAGAAAATAAACTCAGTTTTAGTATTTACACTTATAAGCAAAACTTTAAGCATGTTCTATCAGTTGAAAAGACAGATGAAAATCAATTCTTTAATTTAAGAAGTTACACAAATACAATATGGCAACTTAACAAGAAAATACCAATGCTAATATTTGCATCATCATGGAAAGATAAAAAGTATGGATTTCAAAGATTTTGTGAAGCTGTTAATTTAGTAGAGAATGATAAGGATACTGAAGAATTATTATCATTTTCACCTCATTACTTTTTATTATCTTACACGGTTTCTGAAGTTGACAATGAATAAATAATTTGGAATTCGCCAGCGTATAACATTGGGTCATAAAGCATGCGGGTTTTCGTAGTTTTCTGACAATTTTTGTTATCTTTAACTTTCGGTTTCGGGGGACAGTGAAACACGGCGCAAACCCACACTTAGCTTACCCAAGGATCGTTATGCAAAAAATTTTTATTATGAGACACTTAATTTATTTTTCGATCATTATTTCACTTTTGTTTATTTCATGTGAAGAAGATGAAGTAAAAAGACCTTATGGAACTTTAATTGAAATTCCAAATGAAGCTATAACAATCAAAGATGCTATTAAAAGTGCTCAACCATTTGACACTATATTGCTGAAAAAGGGAGAATATTTTGAATATGATATTGAAATTAACAAACCACTTTTCATAACATCAGAATTTCTATTTGAAAATGACAGTAGTATAATAGAGCAAACTATTATTAATGCAAATCAATTAGGAAGAGTATTTTTAGTTTCAAATGTATCTGATACTATATGGTTAAATGGACTGAAAATAATAAATGGATTTGCCTCTGAAAATATCGAATACAATTCAGATTTAGAACTTTGGGGTTATGATGGTGGTGGAATAGTTTGTCACTCTTCAAATTTAAAACTAACAAATGCAATTGTTTCAGACAATAATGCTTCAGGTGGTTCATATATGAAAGGAACTGGTGGAGCATTTTACATTAAGGATTCATACATTCAATTAGAAAATTCCAAAGTATTAGACAATAGTGCTTCTTATTTCTGTGGCGGCATTTACTGTGACAACTCATCTTTTATAAGTGAAAACCTTTTTATTGAAAATTCAACCAATATAGGTGGAACCACAATAGCATTTATAGATTCTTATGTTCATATTATGGAATCTATTTTCAAAGACAATCCATCCTTGAATGAAGATTATTACAATATTATGTTTGCACGATGCAATGGAATTCTAAATAAATTAAGCGTTATTAATGGAATTGCATATGAGACTGAAAGTTCAATTGATATAATAGACTGTAATATAAATTGGTATTAGAATAATAAAAATTCAATGCATAACATTGGGGCAAACTATATGCGGGATTTTGGTGGTTTTTTGACAATTTTAGTTATCTTTAACTTTCGGTTTCGGGGTATAATGAAACAGGGGGGAAGAACCCCCACCGCCATAAGCGGTCTGAAAGTTATTCAAAATTTCAAAATACTGAATGAAGAAAATTTTGCTGATTTTGTTAATTAATCTGTGTATTGCACTTGGATTCTCAAGTGCACAATCCAAAAAATCTAGGATTTGTATAAATCATTTCTATCTGGTTCTTGATTCCTTAACCTATAAGGAATTTATTCAATCAAGTTTCATAAGTGATACATTAGCATTTTCCTATGAAAAGGAAGTTAACTCGTGGAAAGGCTTTTACTTAATAGGTTCTGATAATATCATCGAGCTATTTAATACAAAAAGCCATAAAAACAGAGCCTTTGAAGTAGGTGATATGTGGCTTTGCTTATCATCGCTTAAAGCGGGAGTTTTAGATTCCTTATCCAAAACTGTCTTCAAAGATTATCCTATTTATAAAGCGTTTGGTTATAAGTGTATTGATATTAATACTAATAATGAATATCAACCTATTACTTTATGGGAGATGAGTAAAAGGAAGTATAAAAAGAAAACTAAAAGGAAATATTATGATTCAATGAATTTTTCTTCCACAGACTACAATGATTCTGCTGAGTCTGATTCTTCAAAAAGTTTTTTGTTTCAAAATATATCAGGGATAGATTTAAAAATTTCTTCTGCTGATAGTATTTCATTTTGTACCTTTTTAAATAATTGCGGTTATACTTTAAACGATCATTTTAATAATAAAGTTATTTATAATAATGGAAATGAGTTTATTAACCTAATTATCTATGAAACTTGTTTTAAACCAACAATAACTGGTATTTATTTGAAATTAAATAAAAAGGTCGAAACAAAAAATGTTATAATTGGTAATTCAGAGATTCAACTAAAAGGATATGATGCCATTTGGCTGTTTGATAAATAAACTTTGGGTAACACACGGTATAGCAAATAAGGGTTTCAGTGTTATGCGAATCACTTTCTCCCGCTTCAACTTCGGTAACGGTGGATACGAATGCAGTCCGTAATCTCTTACTTGCCATACCGCCAAACGTTATAAGTAAGGCGATTTTTTGAAAAGGTAAACTGCTTCACATTTTGGCAAGTCCTTAATTCTTGTAAACTTTTGTAACAGTCTGGCGTATCTTACATGCAGTAACCTTTATCAAGGCATGACTAATTTAGTAATTATTTATATTCTTTGCAGTTTGACAGGTATTTTATTATGATTGGTTCAGTAAGTGTGATAGAAAAACATTTTTTCCTACCCGCTTTTTGCAGCTTTCAGCTGCATTTGTGTTTTATTAAAATTATGGTATCTAAAAAATCTATTATTCTAATTAATATTGTAAGGTAAAGTAAAATACAGAACCTTTGTTTAGTTCACTTTCTACCCATATCCTCTCTTTATGTTTATCAATAAATTCCTTACAGAGTATCAAACCAAGGCCAGTCCCTTGTTCTTTTTGGGTGCCAGGGGAAGAAATGTTTGCATCAATTTTAAATAATTTTTCGATTGATGAATGTGACAATCCTACACCCGAATCTTTTATTGAAATTTCTACTTTGTCATTTTTAACCTTACTAAGAATTTTAATGGATCCTCCAATCGGTGTAAATTTAATCGCATTTGAAATTAAATTTCTTAATATTGTCCCCACCATTTCCTTATCAGCATAAACGGCTTTACCTGAAAGTAATTCTTTCTCTAATATTATTCCCTTTTGTGCTGCTATTTCAGAAAATAACAAGAGCGTATTATCTATGAGTCCATCTATTTCAAAATATACAGGATTGAAATTCATTCTGCCAGTTTGAGAAAGTGACCATTCCATCAAGTTAGTAAGCAAATCCATGGCTCTTTCCGATGAGTTTTTTATAACTTCTGAATACTTTACAATATTTTCAATATCTGCTTTGTTTGCCTGTGCTATAAGAAGATCACTAAACCCAACAATGGAACTAAAGGGGCTTCTTAAATCATGCGCGATTATGGATAAAAACTTATCTTTCTCAGCATTTAATTTTTGCAATTCCTGATTTTTGTGCTTAATATTTTTTGTTTTTATTTTAATCTGTTTACGAAGTAACCATACCCAAATAATTACAAACAGTAATAATGCTAATGCAATTAAAAATATAATTCCAATATTCCTTGCTATTCGCTTATATTTATACTCATCTCTTTCGTAAACCTTCCACTTAGCCTGTATTTTTGTTAGTTCACCTTTGGCTCGCAAATCTGAAATACCCTTATTTAAAATTTCCAACAAACCTATGTTTCCTTTTTTTACAGCCATACAATAAATGCTTGGAATAATTGGGGGGCCTTTTACCTCAATATTTTTATATTTATTATTAATTATCTCATTCATCCCCAGCGAGTTTGGTGCAATAACAAAATCAGCTCTTTCTGATTCAATTCCGGCAATTGCTTCAGGTAAAGATTTTGCAACAATATAATTCTTGTATAAGCCCATAGGGATTAGAAATTTTTCAATAGAAATATCCTCTTTTAAAACCATTAATTTGTAGTTATACAAATCTGAAATCTCGTTTAATTGTAGATTTTTCCTAATAAAAATAGAATAATATTCAGTATGTATTGGATTCGTAAAATCAAGTCCTATTTGCCTTTCCTCTGAAAAAATAATTCCTGTTATGATATCAGTTTTCCCTAATTGAATATAGTTTAATGCGCTATCCCATTCACTTAACTGATACTTAAATTCTATACCTGTTTCATCAGATATTGCATTTAATATATCAATATCTAAACCTTTAGCCTTCCCTGCTTCATCAATATAAGAAAAAGGCGGATAGTTAAAATCGCCACCCACAATATAAGTTTGAGAGAATACCCAATTACATTGAATTAGATTTATTAAAAGTATAAATAGTAAATAAATATTTTTTGCCATTATATAATTGCCTTTTCGACTAGTATTTATAGATCTATTATAAAAATCCACATAGTTTGAATATTCATTTGTATAACTGTGAATATATTATTTATAAATTATTCATCAAAGAAATAACAGCCTTTTTCATTCATGATAGTAAAAATGTTATGTTTAGATCATTCGCCAAAGGTTTCCAAAACATTCATAATTCTATCATGTTTTGCGCTTACGGGCCATTATCCAACGCTAGAAAATGTTTTTAGTTTTTCATAATAAGCAAATCAACTGCTGGACAAGGTTTGTATTATTGCGCCTTGATTTGTAACACATCATATTAAACCATGCGGGGTTTGGTGGTTTTTAGACAATTTTAGTTATCTTCGACTTCAGTAAAAGCGGATAAGGAAACAGGACGGGAAGTTTAAAAAATCTTATCTTAATATTTTGCAAGTAATTTCAGGAATTCGGCATTTGGCTCTACACCGAACTCATCATCGGAATATTCAGCCTTTAAGCGGTTAACAAAATACATATCGAGCTCGTTGTTTTTTACAGTAATTTTCCCGCGGTAGGTACATTCAAAAAAATCTTTTATATATTCGTAAGTATCACCTGAAACATTTACTTTACCTACTTCGCCTGCCTGCTCCATACGGCTGGCTTTATTTACTGCATCGCCCCAAATATCGTAAGCAAACTTTTTCTTTCCAATTACCCCGGCTATAACATCTCCGGTATGCACTCCGAGGCGCAGTTCCCATGGCGTTTCGCCTTTTTGCCTTTTCTCTTCGGCCGTATCAATCATAAATTGCTGAATTTTTAAACCGGCAAGTGTAACATCAATCGGGTTACTTTTATTTCGTAAAGGTAAACCACCCGCACACATATATGCATCGCCAATGGTTTTTATTTTTTCAATAAACCTACCTTCAATAATCTCATCAAATTTTTGGATATAAAAGTTTAGCTCTGTAATTAAATCCTGGCTATCCATTATACCGGCCATTTTCGAGAAATCCTTGAAATCGGTAAATAAAATAGAAACCAATTTATATTGTTTTGATTTGGCAGTACCTTTTTTCTTGAGCTGCTCAGCTGTTTCAAAAGGTAAAATATTCAATAACAGTTCGTCTGATTTTTTCTTTTGCTCTTCTAATAATTCTTTCTGCTGCTCAATTTCCTGCCGTTGTTTTTCAAGTAATAGATTGGTACTTTCCAAATGCTCAGTTAAGGTAAGCAGGCTCTCATTTTTAGCCTCCAACCTTTGTTCGGCTGCTTTTAATTCGGTTACATCCGATTCTATTGCAATAAATTTAATAATATCGTTTTGCTCATTATAAATTGGCGTTAGCGTTGTTTGAACCCAAATAGTAGCTCCTGATTTAGTTGACCACCTATTTTCATATACAAAACTTTCAGCACCTTCTTTACATTTCTGGATGGCATTGGCTAATTTGGGGTTTTCGTTTGAGTTAAAGATCTTTTCTTCGTATTTTTCTTTAAATTCCTCCAGGTTATAACCATACATTTTAACAAAACCCTCATTTACCCATTCAATTATACCATCGATACTCATAATAACAACCCCGGTTGCTGTCTTCATAGCCACGATCGACAATTCTCTCAACAATTCATGTTCGATATAAATTTCGTGCTGAAACTCACGCCTGCTTTCGGCAGCTTCTATACGCATCAGCAATTCATCAAGAGTATACGGCTTTCGAATAAAATCGACGATACCATACTCAAAAACACGGTCGAAACTTGTACGTGGAGTATAATCGGTTATTAATAATACTGGTATTGAATTGGTTGCTTTATCCTGCTTAAGCGACATGATACTTTCGATTCCATTTTTAGCTAACGAATCGATGCTTACAAGAATAATATCCGGCTTAAAGCTTATCGATGCCTGATAAATATCTTTTCTGTGGGTTTGTAAAATACTGAACCTTTCCCCTTCGCTTTTGAGAATATCTTTTAAATAAGAATACGAATCACCTTTGTCGTCTGCAATTAATATTTTATAGCCCATTTTAGCTGTTAAGAATGTTGGTTCAGTTTAACACTTTAAAAATATATCATTTATTACAAAAAGCATTCTATTTAATCTTTTTTTTAATTGCTTTAACATTCATTTTTAATCATTTCATCAAAAACGATTATAAAATCATCGAAAAAGAATATTATTCTAAGTGTGTTTTTTGAAAAACGGCTTACAATTGCTATTTTTATTTTCTTATTTTTATTTAATGGATCTTAAAATACACTTAGTACTATTTTCTGATGATGAAATCGGCCAGTTAATGTCGGTATTATCCAAAGAATATCCCAATTTAATTGCCTCAAGTAGCAATCTTGAAGATCTTTTATTAAACAAGGCCGATTTAACTCCTGATATATTATTACTAAATGAACCTTGCAAAATTTATTCTTCGGAAGAAATTGAAAATGCGATAAACCAGAAAAATTACCCAATTATAATTTTCTCTGGAATAAATAACAATTATCAAAAGATAGATTCAGGAGCGGTACTTTTTATAGAAAAACCTTACAGCAATTACACAATAAAATCTGCTATAAAATCTGCTATAAACCTTAAAAATATTCTGGATTCGAACATAAAAAAAGAAATTGAGATAAATAAAAAAAACGAGGAAATAAGGCAACAAATGGAGAATGCCATAAACCACCGCGATATTATTTCGAGGCAAAATAAAGAGATTATGGCAGATATTAGGTATGCCAGCAGAATACAGCATGCCATACTTCCTCGCTTAGAATACATGTCAGACCTTTTCCCTGAATATTTTATTTTACACCAACCTAAAAGCCATGTTAGTGGTGATTTTTACTGGGCATCAACTCATCAAAATAAGAAAATCCTTGCTGTCGGAGATTGTACAGGGCACGGGCTTTCCGGAGCTTTAATGCATATGCTTGGGGCTGTTTATTTAAACGATATTATTGTTGAAGGTAATTTTAAAACAGCAAGCGATGTTCTGGATCAGTTGCGCGACCGTATAATGAAATCGCTCCAGCAAACGGGAAGCAGTGGAGAAGCTCAAGACGGCCTTGACATTGCTCTTTGTATTATTGACCTGGAAAATAATCAACTTCAATTTTCGGGAGCAAATAATCCATTATATATCATCAGAAAAGATAACCTTACTGAAATCCGAGGTGACAGAATGCCGGTTGGAATACATATAAATTTCGACAAACCCTTTACAAATCATATTGTTGATATTGCCGAAAACGATCAGGTTTATTTATTTTCTGATGGTTATGCCGATCAGTTTGGTGGGCCTAAAGGGAAAAAATTCAGATATAACCAATTTAAAGAGCTTTTAATAGAAATTAGTTCGAAACCAATGGATATACAAAAAGAAATATTAAACAATGTGCACGACCAATGGCGGGGTTCGAGCGAGCAAATTGATGATATACTTGTTTTTGGCCTAAAAATAAAATAAATTTAACGCTGTAAATTTCTGAACGTGAAAAAATTATATTCATTATTCCTGTTAATCGCATTCCCTCTGTGGGCCCTTTCGCAAAATGTTGCCGAAGAACTAGAAAAATACGATTTACAAATAGCAACATATAAAAGTGATGGAAATAAGCAGCTCGAACTTGAATACCTTAATAAAGCAGCATTTTTATCGTGGGATAATCAATTGTACGAAAAATCGCAAAGCTATTTTAAAAGAATATTAGAAATAAACGAGAACCTTAATAATACAAACGGAATTTTATTAACTTCAAACTACCTTGGTGTAATTTACACCGAAACACAAGATTATACCTCTGCAATTAACTATTTTAAGAAAGCCTATCAAATAAGTAAAAAAATTAACGATAAAAAAAACACTTGCTCTGCACTGGTAAATATTTCACAAACGTATCAATCACAAGATAATTACGAAGAATCAAATAAATCAGCTTTAGAAGGAGTAGCCTTAGCCAAAGAATTAAACGATTTAAAAATGTTGAGAAGTTTTTATAGCATCTTAGCAAATAATTATCAAAAACTGGGTAATTCAGAAAAAAGCATTGAGTATTTTGATTTATTTGCCTCCATAGACAAATACATTAAATCGCAGGAAATTACGCAAATAAAAAAACAAAGCGAAACTGAAATAAATAAGGCACAACAAGAAAAACAGCAAACACAGCAAGAATTAATAAAGCAAACCGACAAACTAAAAATAACAGAAGACTCATTGGCATTGGTTGAAGAACTTTCGCGCGAACAAAAAATGCAACTCGAACTAAAAGAATCATTAAACAGGGAGCTTGAAGCACAATTAAAGCTCGAACGTTTATGGCGGAATATTCTTATTTGGGGTTTTATTATTATTCTTGGTTTTTTAGCAATTTTAATGGTTCTGTATAAAAAAATTAAATCACAAAAAATTCAAATCGAAGATCAAAGAGATAAACTCGAATTACAAAATAAAAAAATTAATGACAGTATCCATTATGCTCAAAATATTCAAAGAGCCATATTGCCAATTGAGAATCAAATCAAAAAAGCCTTTGATAGTTTTATAATTTATAGGCCAAAAGATGTTGTTTCCGGAGATTTCTATTGGTTTGTCCAAATGGGGGATATGGCGTTTATTGCAGTTGTTGATTGTACGGGGCATGGAGTGCCCGGAGCATTTATGTCGATGATAGGAAGCAGCCTTTTAAATGAGATTATTTTAGAAAAAAAGATACAAGATCCGGCAAAAATATTAACTTTATTAAATGAAAAAATAATTGATGCATTGCGCCAAAATGAAACCGATAATAATGATGGCATGGATGTTTGCCTGATTTCTTTTGAAATTAACTCAAAACTTATTAAATTTTCCGGAGCAAAACGGCCATTGTATTTAAGTAAAAAAAATAAAGAAATTGAGGAAATTAAAGGGACCCGTCAATCGATAGGCGGGACAAAAGAAGCAGTTGAGAATTTTAGCAATGTAGAAATAAAAGCAGAAACTGGCGATATTTTATATTTATCATCTGATGGATTAACAGATCAAAATAACAAAGAACGAAAACGATTTGGAAGTAATAGGTTAAAAGAAATATTGCAGTTAAACATTGATCAATCAATGGATACACAAAAAAAAGCAATTGAAAAAGAGTTGGATAATTTTATGGAGGGTGAGGAACAAAGAGATGATATTACATTAATAGGAATTAGAATTAATTAGAATATCTATATTATAATGGATACTAAAAGTATTTTAAATTATAGGGGGCCATTTTACATTGAACTTATTTCCGTTTTCGGAAGTAATATAAGGAACTTAAATGACCCATATTCGAATGCCAGAAAAAAATTATTCAAGATTTTTATTGAGCTTTCACAAAATGTTTCAAATTATTCTGAAGATTTTCACGTTGTTAATAATATACAGCGCATTGGAATTGGAGAACTCTCATTAAATGTAAGTAACATGCATTATGAATTTACCACTAAAAATCTGGTAAAAGATGCAGATGCTAAAATTCTTAGTGAACGGTGCGAATTAATTAATGCTTCGGATTATTTAAGACTTAGAGATTTAAAAAGGGAACAACGAATAAATTCGCCTGGTGAAAAATTTGGCGCCCGTATTGGGCTTATACAAGCAGTAATGCTATCCAAAAATAAACTGGATTATTATACCGAAAAATTTAATGAGAATTTTTCATATTTCTCTCTAACCGTAAAAATAGATAAACATTAAAATTACTATAACATGGAAAACATTCATATTACAAGCTCTCCAACAACACCTTACTTTCCCGAAGTTGATTTTAATGCACAAACTGGTGTCTGCGAATTAAGAGGAGAGTCGTATATGGAAGAAACTTACAAGTTTTACCTTCCTCTCTTAAATTGGCTTAAAGATTATACAACAAAAGCTGATAATAAAGTTGAATTAAATGTTAAGCTTATTTACCTGAACACTACATCAACCAAGTGTATACTTGATATGCTTGAAATTTTAAAAACCTTTGAAAATAATGGGGGAAAAGTAAAAGTAAACTGGTTTTACGATAAAAACGACCCCGATATGGTTGACGAAGTAGAAGATTTTGAGGCAGAATCTGGAATTAAAATTGAACTACACGAATTTGTAAATTAATAAAGCATTATTTTTTAAAATATACTTGAATATACGTAGGAAGATGGTCACTAAATCCTCCATTGTATTTATATCCAATAAATGTCCTATTTGGCCGCATACCCGTATATGCATCATCAGGCTCTAATAAAAAATTCTCATTAAAAATATAAACATCATTTTTACCGGTATATAACTGATTTACCTGATTTAACAAAGCTCCAGATACAATAAACTGGTCAAGAACTCCCCATTCCCCCTGATATTTATGGCTTCCAATATTTTCGAACTGCCCAACTGCTGATGATAAGTTATATAAATTCTTATTTTCAATAGAATCAACATTTGAGTGGGCACCCAGAACCACAGAAATACTTTTATTTCCAGGATAATCATTAAAATCGCCCGTTATTATAATATTTGCATTAGGATTTAAAGCAAATAAAGAATCTACTTTTGAACGCAATTTCTGAGCTACAAAAATACGTTTATCTTCCGATTCCAGCTGCCCTCCCCACCTTGATGGCCAGTGATTTATAAAAATGTGCAATGTATCTCTTTTAAAGGCAATCCCTTTTGTATAGAGTATATCACGGGTTTTAAAATCAGGCTCTTCGGGTATACGTATAGCGATAAACTCCGAATACACTGGTTTAAAATAATCTTCCCTATAAAGCATCCCGACATCAATCCCCCTCCTGTCAGGCGAATCTTTATGCAATATTTTATATTCGTACTTTACAAGTGGTGTATTATTTACTAAATCAGATAAAACCTTCCGGTTTTCAATTTCACAAAGCCCAATAATAGCAGGAGGTTCCCATTTTCCTATAGCAATAATTACTTTGTAAATATGATTTAGTTTGGTATAGTATTTCTGTTTATTCCAGAAACGTTCACCGTCGGGCAAAAATTCTTCATCGTTAGTTAAACTATCATTTTGCGTATCAAATAAATTTTCGACATTATAAAACATTATTTTATAATCACTGGAATATCTGAACAAGTCCTGTGCAAAAGTATTGCCAGCGAACAAAATCAGAAATAAGAAATAAATTAAAAATCGGTAATTCATTATAGCTGCTCTATGCGTTCAAAAGCCCCCAAATCAGGGCCTGTGTCGTTATTTCGATTATTCATATTTATATCATTCGGAAACATAATGGAATACTCCACCTTTCCCTTATCTTTTGCAACCGATAATGTATCCAGCTCAAAATCTCCTTCGTAAGCATCTTTAAATTTAGGGTTTTGATTTACAATTATATTCTCAAAATGAATTGGGTCCGAAGTTGAAAACTCTTCATCCACTTTAAACAAACAGTGGTCGAATTTATAGCTCAGTCCTGCACCATCGGCTTTATCAATAATAATTTCTGACTCTTTATTGCCATAAATAATACAATTCCCAAACAAAGCTTTTTCAATAGGCCTTAATTGTATTTGGTTATAAACATCAATATAATAATTATTTAGCAATAAAGATGGTGTTGTTCGGGTAGAATAACCCCAGTAGTTAGCAATAGTGCAGTGATAAAATTCATATGCCCCCCCAATAGTCAGGACAACAGCAAATTGCCCACAATTTGAGATTAAATTATTATACGCCAAAATAGTTGACCCCTGTGCATATAAACCTACTGATGCCATATTTTCGATTCGGCTATTTGACAGTGCAAGCGTTGGTTTTGCTGTATTAGCAAGAGTATCTACTTGTATTCCAATAATAGCGTTTTTTATAACGCAAAAATCTAATAAATGATCTTTACTGCCAGGCATTAACCAAATTCCATCCCATTGCCCCGGGATATCGTCATATAATTCTTCGAGCCTGTCGCCCTGAAAAATGATAGGCATTTCGTAAGTACCATCTGCTACTATGGTTCCTGCTACATATAATCTTGAATTCTTATGAAAATAGACCATAAC
>Ga0209408_1001187_pt1 | contig 16976 bp, 9 predicted proteins | sample AD_UKC107_MetaG_FD_184422 | JGI IMG/M metagenome (GOLD analysis project Ga0209408, IMG submission 184422) | Active sludge microbial communities of municipal wastewater-treating anaerobic digesters from Hong Kong - AD_UKC107_MetaG (SPAdes)... | ecosystem: Engineered > Bioreactor > Anaerobic >... | reverse complement strand
CCAGAAATATACCTTTGATCTTTGACTACAACCCCGCAGTGAGTACCACCTGAGTTGGGCTTGCGGATTACTGAGACAATTTGCGGAATGGGACCTACAGTAGGATTACCGCCATTATTTATAGTTTGGTAAAAGGCGTGAAACACGTCACGACTAGTAGATTTGTTTGGATTCTCTGATGATTGATGAATTTTGTATTGTTCTTCAAAGTCATTTTTTCCACTACCTGCAACAACAATAGGGCCTGACTTTTCGGGAAGATGTACTTTTCTTTTTGTTGTCTCTTTGAACGTTGAATCAATACGAAAACATTCAAAATTACCGGAAGATTCCAATGTGGCCTTGCCGCACATCACTACCGTGAAGCTGCCCGTTGATAGCTTGATGGGATATTGAGCGTAATTCCTTACAATGAGACGAATGAATAAATCCACCAAGTTTTCGAGATTTTTGCCCACGTAGCTTGGCATTGCCTCGATTACTGCCATGGCTTGTGAAATTAACATTTGACTTGCTAACGAGTCACCACAGTAACCAAGAATTGCAGGGAATTGCCGTAATACGAAAGTTTTATTGGAATGATCGAAATACCCCTGATCTCCCCAAGATACTCTGCTATCGGTAGCAATATATACCGATGCTGGACTTCGAGAATCTATTCCTGTCCATGCTACAAGTAAGGTCATGACTTTTTAAGGCCTAACAATTTATTATATGTGCATCAATGCAAGATATTAAATATTTTGCGTATTTTAATGCACTCGTTTTCATGGTTTTTCATACTATCACAGCTGTTTTATGTAGTAAAGCGAATTTTTCGTGCTTGTTTAAGCGGAATTACAATGTTATTTATGCATTTATGCAATAATATCAGTAAATATCGGCAATATGTGCATTTTATGAAGTTATTGGATCAAGTTCGTACCAAAATCAGGTTTAAGCATTACAGTAGAAATACTGAAAAAACCTATGTTTCATGGATAAAACAATACATATTATTTCATGGGAAAAGACATCCAAAGGATATGGGTAAAATTGAAATTGAGCAGTTTTTATCTCATCTGGCGGTGACTCGTAAAGTTTCTGCACCGACTCAAAATCAGGCTTTTAATGCTTTGTTGTTTCTCTATACACAGGTGTTAGGAGTTTCTATGGAGGATGAAAATATCTCCGCTTTGCGAGCCAAGCAAAGAATCAGGACTCCTATAGTTCTGGATATTAAAGAAGTAAAGCATATTGTCAGTCAGTTTCCTCAAGGGATTTATAAAACCATTGTTCAGACCATTTACGGTTGTGGTTTGAGGTTGTCTGAGGCTTTGAAATTACGAATCCAAAATATTGATTTTGCTTACAATCGGATACTTATTTATGACAGCAAATCACTGAATGACAGAACTGTTCCTTTACCACAAAAACTGATTGATGATTATCATAATTTGATTGATAAAAATAAAGAACAGCATTTGCAGGATTTGGCTGATGGATATGGAACAGTTGAAATGCCTTATGGACTGGCAAAGAAGTATCCCAATGCGAATAAGGAATTTAAGTGGCAGTATCTTTTCCCGATGAATAGCATTTCCAAAGACCCTGTTTCGGGTGTTTACAGGCGCCATCATGTGTTGGAGAGTACTTTTTCACGAAATTTGAAAAAAGCTGTGACTAAATCCGGAATCAATAAAAAAATTACGGCTCATACTTTTCGCCATTCTTATGCAACACATTTATTACAAGCCGGAATTGATATTCGTACGATTCAAGAGCTTTTGGGGCATAAAAGACTGGAAACGACCATGGTTTATACCCATGTGGTGCGTGAATTGAGCCAGAAAAACCGATTTAGTCCGCTGGATTATTTGTAGGTTTAGAATAAATGTTCCTTGGAAGGTGAATTAAATACAGCTAAATGATAGTCTTGACAAGATACCTACGACTTCGTGGAATTCGTCCACTTCGCTCAGTGTGACGATGTTCTTTTTAAACCCCTTATACATCGCTGAGGAACGGAGTAAAATTTGATAAAAGCGAAACAAATGTTTGAACATTGCTTGCAATGTGAGTTGTTGTTGAGCATCAAATTTTATGAGTAACGAAGGAAACCGCAGGTCGATGTATCAGGGCACCCTTTTTTGGTTACTTTGTTGGGTGGCAACAAAGTAACATGAAAACACACCCCTAAATCCCCTCTCAAGAGGGGACTTTTCAGAGTTCCATTAACCACTCTTCATCTTTGACTTCAATTCCTAAAGATTCGGCTTTAGTGAGTTTTGAACCGGCGTTGGCTCCGGCGATGACATAGTCGGTGTTTTTGGAGACGGAACCGGCGACTTTAGCTCCGAGTTTGAGGAGTTTTTCTTTTGCGGTTGCACGGGTGAATTGTGTCAATGTTCCGGTTAAGACAACAGTTTTACCTGCTAATGTCTGCGTATTTTCATCGGGGACTTCGATTTCATCCCAATAAATTCCGGCATCGAGTAATTGTTGAATCACTTGCAAGTTATGTTCTTCAGAAAAAAATTGCGTGATTCGTTCGGCAACAATCGGACCTATATCGGGTAATTCTTTAAGTTCCTCAACACTGCTTTTGCTGAGGTTTTGGATATTTCGTAATTTCTGAGCTAATGTCAAGGCTGTGGCTTCGCCAACTTCGCGAATTCCCAAAGCATAAATAAACTTGTTCAGACTGGTGTGTTTGGATTTTTCAATCGACTGCAAAAGATTTTGAGCTGATTTTTCGCCCATCCTTTCTAATTGACTTACATCTTGTTGTTTAAGGTAAAATATATCAGCGGCTGTTTTTATCAGTCCTTCATCGACCATTTGTTCGACTAGTTTATCACCCAAACCCTCAATATCCATTGCTTTTCTGGAAGCAAAATGTTTAACCGCTTCTTTGCGTTGAGCATCACAATACAAGCCTGCCGGACAGCGTAAAACCGCTTCGCCCTCGATTTTATGCAATTCGGTCTCACAAACCGGACAATGCGTCGGCATTTGAAATTCAACAGAATCTTTTGGTCGCTTGGACAAAATCACTTTAACCACTTCCGGAATGACATCCCCGGCTCTGCGAACAAAAACACTATCTCCCTGACGAACATCTTTACGCCGAATTTCATCCTCATTATGCAAAGTGGCATTAGTGACCGTCACACCTCCAACAACAACCGGCTTTAATCTGGCAACAGGAGTGATGCTACCGGTTCTGCCAACTTGAACGTCAATTTTATCAATTACTGTCACTGCTTCCTGTGCCGGAAATTTGTGTGCCGTTGCCCATCGAGGCGATTTGGTGACAAAGCCTAATTTTTGCTGTAATGCCAAGTCATTGACTTTGTAAACCACTCCATCAATATCATAATCTAAAGAATCTCTCAATTTGCCAATTTTTTCATAAAATTTTTGGCATCCATTGGCGCCTTGAACCGTTTGATTAAGATTATTGACCGGTATTCCCAGTGATTGAATCCAGTTCAGAGTTTCAATATGAGTTGTAAACTCAAGATTTTCAAAAACCACCCCCAGAGAATAAGCATAGAACTTCAATGGACGTTTGGCTGTTTGTTTGGGGTCGAGTTGACGCAAACTTCCGGCGGCGGCATTTCGGGGATTGGCGAAAGTTTTTTCACCTAACAGTTCCGCTGTTTGATTGTATTTGGTAAAGCCACTTCGGGGCATAATCACTTCACCACGAATTTCGAGTTTTGCAGGAATTAACTCTCCACGAAGTGTCAAAGGAATGGATTTGATTGTGCGAATATTGGCTGTTATATCCTCACCAACTGTTCCATCACCTCGTGTCGCCGCCTGATGTAATTTTCCGTTTTGATAAACAATACTGACTGCCAAACCATCCAATTTAGGTTCAGCAGAGTATTCAATTTCATTGATTTCCGCCAAATCCCGTAAGCGTCTATCAAAATCAATGAGCTCATCATCGGTAAAAACATTGCCAAGGGAAAGCATCGGAATTTCGTGTTTCACTTGAGAAAAACCATCCAAAGGCTTATCTCCAATTCGTTGTGTCGGAGAGTCTTTGCTGATGAATTGCGGATAATTTTGTTCGAGATTTAACAGCTCGTGATAGAGCTTATCATATTCCGCATCACTGATTGTTGGCTCGTCAAGGACGTAGTAGCGATATGAGTGCTCGTTAAGTTGCAGTCGGAGTTTTTCAATAACTGCTTTTATCTCATTATTCATGAATGATGCTGATGATCAAACTCGCGCATTTCCTCACGCATAGAGGCAATGCGTTGGCGTGAGAATATATGATGATTTTCATCGGTCAGTTTTCCACCAAGAAGTTCCGCCATCCTTTCACCAACAGGGAACATGGTATCCCACATATCCAAAGCCGGCATGGTTGCTGGAAGTGTCATAATAAATACTAAACCCGTTGTTCTTAAATCTGGCTGAAACACTCCTGGTTTTAACATATTTGCAACTAAAAATATCAACTGCTTGTCATCTCCAAAGCCATTGTAACGATGGAAAATATTATCTTTACCAAATTCCAGACCCACTTTTTCAGCAGCCGTATTTATCATATACCAATCAAATTGCTGACCGTCTTTCGCATGGATAAACAGCGTTACAATTTTTTCATAGCCCATTCCATCGATAGAAGTGTGTGAATCGGTGAGGACAGATTTCCGTCTGGGCAAATCATTGGGACGTTGGACTGAAAGATTTAATCCTAAATCCGGTTCTTTATACTCTTCAGTTCTGTCTTCAACATTGTCAATTTTAGTTTTTTTCCTGGTACCAAAATAGTAAATCAAAGCCAGAATAATAAGGCCTATGATTAAAATAATTATTCGCAGTTCAGTCATTGCTTTATATGTCTCATCTTAATAACTATTCTATTCTGATTGGGCTAACTGTTCCAGCCTTTTTTTAGCTTTAATGCTTCGTTGGTGATTCTCACCAAAAGACTCAACTATCTTATTGTGGCTTTTTTGTAATAGAGGCTTAGCAGCTTTAAATTCTTTCAGCTTCATCAATAACTCACCGTAGTTACCAATAAATATGGCATAATAAATATGTTCCGTGCCCAAATATTCTTCAACATTTTCCAATAATTCTGCAAATATTTGTTTGGATTCGTCCAACTTTTCTTCTTTCATAAGGAGCATTGCTAAGTTGTTTTGCAAACTAAAGAGCTCTGGTCCTTTGACAATGCCATTATCATTGTACTGTTTGAGCGTTGAGCGATAAAGTTGTTCAGCTTCACTCAATTGTCCCATATCTTCCAGTAAATAAGCGCGCATATTTTTTACATCTAATGTCCGGGGATGTAGTTCACCGATATGTAGCTCTAGGTCTGCAAGCAATTGTTTTGAAAATTCATTTGCCAATTCATATTGTTCAGATGTCACTAATACAGATAATAAATTGGCTTTAGAAACCATTGTACTTAGATGATATTCACCTAGAATTGCAACTTTACCATCAATGACTTTTCGAAACATCTCTTCTGCTCTTTGAGAATTTCCTAAACGCTCTTCGACATTCGCTAAATTATTTCTAACGATTAAAGTCTGTAAGTGATTTTCCCCATAAATTTCAATGTGGTTTTCTAGATTTTCTTCATAAATTTCTTTTGATTTTTTATAGTTTCCCAATTTATCAAATAACATTGCATAACTGTTTTGAGCAAATAATCGAGATATATGATTTAAAGGAAAATCATCGGTCACCGGAGCATGAATTATTTCTTCTAATAATTTTTGAGCATTTTCCACATCTCCCGCCAAAAGATACGTATTTCCCAATGCAACTTGAGCTTTATGTTTATCAACCGGATAATTTTCAGAGTTTTTAATTAATTCCTTGAGTAGCTCAATATTTTCATTTGTCTTATTTAAAGCCAGATTTATTTTTGATTCAATAAAGTTTATTGCATAATAAAAATCATGATAGTTGGTCATACCTTCAAGTTTGGGCAGTAAGTTTCTAACCTTACTTATTTGTCTTTGCGCTGGCTCAATTTGATTTAAACCTGTATAAACACCAGCTAAGGTAGTCCTGATATTAGCCTCAACTTCGGTCTCTCCTTGTAATTGAAATTCTAAACTTTTTTCTGCATTATCTATTAATTGTATGACAGTTAGTTTCTCACCATAAATATTGTCAGGGTCAGCTGAAGTAAAAATTTCATTAATAAAATCGACTGTTTTTTGGCTAGTCAATGCATTAGTTTCAGCAATTTTTCGAGCCTCTTGCTCCTTAATTGCAAATGAAATAGCGAAAACCAGCCCTGAAATAAGACCAAGAATTGCTAAAGCAGTACCGGCAAAGAGTGCTTTATGTTTTCTCGCAAGATGACGGAGTGTGTACCATAATGTATAATTACTTTTAACAGAAATTGGTTCATCATTAAGCCAACTGAGCAAATCTCGCTTAAATTCATTGGCTGATTGATAGCGATGATCAGCTTTTTTCTCAATAGCATGGTGAACTATGGTTGCTAAATTGGAATCAACTGAGTTATCTACAGCGGTAATTTTAGTTGGTAAATCTTCGATAATCTTACTGATTGCAGAAAATATATGATTGGCATCAATTTTATAGGGTAATGAACCCGAAAGTAGTTGATAAAGCACAACTCCCAACGAATAAACATCTGCACGCGTATCCAGCGAATCCAGACCGCTGACTTGTTCCGGACTCATATACGCCAAAGTTCCAACAATTTGTCCGGTTTTTGTTAATTGTGTGAGTTGCTGAGTGCTATTTTCTGTCGCTGTTGCAATCCCGAAGTCTAATAATTTAACTTGTTGATCTTTTGTTACAAGAATATTTTCAGGTTTTATATCACGGTGAATAATGCCTCTATTGTGTGCATATTGAATGGCATCTAAAACTTGTATAAATAGTTTGATTATTTTCTGGTAATCTAAAAATTGATTTTTACAAAATTGAAATATTGTTTCTCCTTTAACATATTCCATCACAATATAAGGTAATTCGCTATTTACAATCACCCCGGTCTGATAAACCTGTGCAATATTTTCATGAGTTAATGATGACAATAACCGTGACTCGTGATGAAATCGATGCATTTGATCATCGCTAAGAAGTTGCAAAGGAATTTTTATAGCGAATAATTTTCCCGTTTTAACTTCAGAAGCCAGAAAAACTTTGCCATTGGCTCCCATTCCAATAATTTTTTGAATTTGAAAACCATTGATTTCTGGAAAGTTTTTCAAGTTTTGATTTTGATTGACATCATAATGATTAAAAGCATTTAGCCACTCAGATTTGTCAGGAAAATCTTTGTTAAATTGTTCAATTAAAGACTTCTTTTCCTGGGAATTTTGAATTTCTTCAAGCCTACGGATTAACTCGTTAGATAAATTATTTAAACCATCATTCATTATGAAATATTAGCACACAAAATCTCCGTACTCAATTTGATAATGGCTACTAATGTATTTCATTTAAAAAAATAAAAATATCAATTTGTATGACTCATCTTTCAATTTTATTTTTATTATAAATTTGCAGATAGGTTTCAATTTTTGTAAGATTTAATTTGTTTTATTATACGGAATATCAATGAAATTTATATTCATTATTATTACGGCTTTATATAGCTTTCGTGTCTATTCAGAAGATTCAATAATAGAATTAAATAGCGATAATCTGATCTATCTGGCATTAAAGAACAATCCAGAAATGATTGAAAAACATATTAATTTTCTAATTAATTCAAGATATATCATTGATTCTGAAGAGAAAAAGGAAATACTTTTAGAAAAAACAAAATCTGAAATAGATAAAAAATTGCTTGAATTTAGTAATATTCAAAAATTTAAAATTTCTGATACGGTTAGACTAAAAACGAATAAATCACATGATAGAATATCAGTTGATGGTATTTTTGATAATCCAATCCATGCTATTTTTAGATCTCATAACCCTCATCCATTTTTTCCGGACTACTTTTTTTTGTTAATTGCAAATTATCATTCACTCAACATAATTGATATTAATAACTCGCTTTTATCGGACATGATAAAATCAAAAGAATTGAAGTATTTTGTAGAAATAATTCTCACAATATCAAATTACCAACACAATAAATCATTTCAGACTGTTATAAAGGAAATTAATATATATTCTGATGATTCAAAATCAAAGCTTTTGTTTTCAAAGAATGAAACTTCAAACCACGAAGAAATAATAAAAAACTGGTTCTTTGCCAATGGAGTTTCAAATCCGCACGTAGGGATTCACGCTTTTACCGTTTTTGGTTATCGATTGCAAGATATGGCAAAAATCAGTTTTATCTACAATCAAAATTGTAAAGATGGTGGAAATGTTTCAAGCCATCAAGTCTATGTATGCGCTTCGAATTATAGTGACAATGTAAATCTTGAGGCCATTTTTATAGGTGGAAGACTTGGTATATTCAGGATTCTTGCTTCACCGGCATTGACTGAATTTGAAAAAGAAGATGTTGCAAAAAAATTATCACAAGATTTAAACACTCCACTCTCGTTTTCAGATTTAGCAGTGAAAAAATGGAATAAATATCGTGTCGATTTCAAATTCAATCCAAATCTTGATTTTAAAGTCTCTGAAATATTTTCCATGATTCCATATGGAACAAAGGAAATATTAGCTAAAGAAATAGAAAGTTCTTTATGATTTTTTATTTCAGCTCTCCAAATTAGGCTCTAGAATTTTTTTGGCTTTCTCCAAGTCAATATTTTTTCTGGTGACATAGTCATTTAATTGCTCTTCATCAATGTTACCCAAAACGAAGTATTGGGATTGTGGATGAGCATAATAAAAACCACTGACTGATGCTGCCGGATACATGGTGTATCCTTCAGTTAATTGAATTCCTGTGTTTTTCTCCACTTCAAGAAGCTCAAAAATCAACTCTTTTTGCGTGTGATCAGGACAAGCGGGATAACCGGGAGCTGGTCTGATTCCCTGATAGTCTTCATTGATTAATTGTTCATTTGAAATTTCATTTTCGGTCGTGTACTTCCAATAATCAGTACGAACCAGTTGATGCAAATGCTCTGCAAAGGCTTCTGCTAACCGGTCTGCAAGTGCTTTCAGCATAATTGATGAATAGTCATCGTGAAATTTTTCAAACTCCTTAATTTTCCTTTCAATTCCGATACCGGTTGTAACCGCAAACATTCCCAAATAATCTTGAAAACCACTTTCTTGAGGGGCAATAAAATCACTTAAACACAGGTTTTTTCCGCCTTTTTGTTTTTGTTGACGTAAATTGATTAAGCGATGATTATTATTCTCAAAATTTATTAAAACGTCGTCTTCTTCGCTGTTTGCGGGAAAAATTCCAAATACCGCATTTGCTGTTAGCCATTTCTCAGCAATTATTTTTTGCAACATTCTTTGAGCATCATGAAACAATTCAGTCGCGGTTTTTCCAACGATTTCATCTTCCAAAACTGCCGGAAATTTACCATGAATATCCCAGGTTTGGAAAAACGGAGTCCAATCAATGTATTTTGAAATTTCCATCAAAGAATAATCTGTGAGTTTTTTAATACCGATAAATTCAGACTGAACAGGAGGTTGTTCCTGCCAGTTGATATTGAGCTTATTATCTCTGGCTTGATTTAAACTCAGCAGTTGTCTTCGACTTGATTGATTCTTCCTTCTTTCTCTGATTTCTACGTATTGTTGTTTTGTTTCTGTAGAAAACTCAATACGGTTTTTATCTGAACCTGTCAGTTTTTGCGCAACTCCAACTGCACGAGATGCATCTTTAACCCAAATGGTATCAGCAGAATATTTAGGTTCGATTTTCAATGCCGTGTGAGTTCGGGATGTGGTTGCTCCTCCAATCAAAAGCGGAATTTTTAATCCCCGTTTTTCCATCTCTTCAGCGACATTGCACATTTCATCCAAAGATGGTGTAATCAATCCGCTTAATCCAATGATATCCGCATTATGCTCGACGGCAGCATCAATAATCTTATTTGCCGGAACCATTACGCCTAAATCAATGATTTGATAATTGTTACACCCTAAAACAACACCAACAATATTTTTTCCTATGTCGTGCACATCGCCCTTTACAGTCGCCATAATGATGGTGCCGTTATTTTTTTGTGTGCCCTTTTGAGCTTCGATATAAGGCAACAACCATGCCACCGCTTGTTTCATCACCCGAGCGGATTTAACCACTTGTGGCAGAAACATTTTACCGCTTCCGAATAAATCGCCGACAGTGTTCATGCCATCCATTAACGGACCTTCAATAACATCCAGCGGGTTTTGTAGTTTTTCAAATGCTGATTGTGAGTCAGATTCGATAAATTCAGTAATTCCATGAACCAAAGCATGAGATAATCTTTTTTCAACATCGAGTTCCCGCCAGGTATTATCTTCTTGCTTTTGTTGTTTTCCCTGAATTTTATCTGCTATTTCCATGAGACGCTCGGTCGCATCTTCTCTTCTGTTGAATAATAAATCTTCGATGCGGACTTTGACTTCCTCTTCGATTTCATCATAAACCGTTAACATTCCGGGATTGACAATTCCCATATCCATACCGGCTTGAATAGCATGATAAAGAAAAACCGAATGTATCGCTTCACGCAAAGGATTATTACCACGAAACGCAAATGAAATGTTAGAAACACCACCAGAAACATGGCACAAAGGCATCTCTTTTTTAATAATTCGAGTGGCTTCTATAAAGTCAATTCCATAATTGTTATGCTCGGCAATTCCGGTGCCAATAGCAAAAATATTTGGATCAAAAATAATGTCTTCGGGTGCAAAACCAACCTGTTTGACCAATATATCAAAACTTCTGCGACAGATTTCGACTTTACGAACTTTGCTTTCTGCCTGACCCTGTTCATCAAATGCCATGATTATCACGGCCGCACCATATTTTTGAATGGTTTTTGCTTGTTTAATGAATATTTCTTCGCCTTCTTTGAGCGAGATAGAATTTACAATTCCTTTACCCTGACAATGTCTTAAACCGGCTTCAAGAACTTCCCATTTGGAAGAATCAAACATTACCGGTACACGAGCAATCTCAGGCTCTGTAGCAATAATATTCAAAAACTCAATCATCACTTCTTTGGAGTCTATCAACCCTTCATCCATGTTAATGTCGATAATCTGTGCTCCATTTTGCACTTGCTGTAACGCCACTTCGGTCGCTTTTATATAGTTCTGTTCCTTAATCAAGCGTTTAAACATGAGCGAACCGGTGACATTGGTTCGTTCACCGACATTGATAAAATTCAATTCTTTACTCAGATTTAATGCTTCCAATCCTGATAATCTGGTTAATGAAGGAATTTTGGGAATCGTACGAGGTTTCAAATTTGAAAGTTTTTCAGAGAAAACCTGAATATGTTTTGGTGTTGTTCCGCAACATCCTCCAACAATATTCACAAACCCTGATTTTGCCATTTCGGCTAAAATTTCTGACATTTCCTCAGGTGTTTCGTCATACTCGCCAAGTTCATTGGGTAATCCCGCGTTAGGATGAACACTGACAAAGCATTCACATATTTTTGATAACTCACGTACATAAGGAATCAAATCCATTGCTCCTAACGCACAATTCAAACCTATGGTTAATGGCTTTATATGTCGAACGGAATTATAAAACGCTTCTGTTGTCTGACCTGACAGAGTGCGTCCGCTGGCATCGACAATTGTTCCTGAAATCATGATTGGAATATCCTCATTCCGTTGTTCCATAACTTCAGAAAGTGCATAAATTGCCGCTTTGCAATTTAAAGTATCGAATACAGTCTCAACCATTAAAATATCAGCACCGCCATCAAGCAAACCATTGGCAGCCTCAATATAGTTATCTACCAATTCCTGAAAAGTGACGTTTCTAAAACCCGGTCGATTGATATCGGGAGAAATCGAAGCCGTTCGATTGGTTGGTCCGATGCTGCCAACTACAAATCGAGGTTTACTCTCAGTCGAAAATTGCTCACAACACTTTTTGGCTAACTTTGCGGACTGAAAATTAATTTCATAAGCCCAAGACTCCATTCCATAATCAGCCTGAGCAATTTGCGTGGCGTTAAATGTGTTAGTTTCGATTAAATCGGAACCGGCTTGCAGATTCTTTAAATGGATTTCCTCAATAATTTGCGGCTGTGTGATAGATAATAAATCATTATTTCCTTTTAAATTATTTTCATGATTACGAAATTGTTCGCCCCGATAATCAGATTCGCTCAACTTGTAAGATTGAATCATCGTTCCCATTGCGGAATCCAGCAATAGAATTCTTTGTTGTAATAGTGAGATTAGTTTTTGTTTTGTTGTCATTATTTTTCAGCTTCGAGCGTAATTACTTCAAAATGTGGTTTCTTGCTTTCGATGGAAGTGACTTTGGCTTTAATGTTTTTTAATCCCGCAGCTTCAACCCATTTAGTTAATTGTTTAATTGTAAAACCATTATTAACATGACCAAAATCCTTAACAATTTCAGTGTGCGGATGTTTTTTTAAAGTTGAAATCAGAATTTTTCCATTTGGCTTCAAAGATTTAGATGCTTGATCGATGGCTTCCTGAGCATTTTCTGAATAGGTTAAAACATGCAACAAGAACACAGTATCGAATGATTGGGTTAAACCTAAGGCATGCATGTCAGCAACTACATATTGAACATTTTCTGCATTCGATAAACGTCTTTGAGCCGCTTCGATAATAGTTTGGCTGCTATCAACACAGGTATAAGTTAAAGCTCTTTTATGAAGAAGTTCAGCTAAAACGCCATCACCTGAACCTATATCAAGCACATCACCAAGTTCCAAAAGATAACTGAGAGCTCGGGTTGTAGCTTCCCAGCTTCGACCCGGAGAATATTGTCTTTCCATATCGCCGGCAACAGAGTCCACCCAGTTCTTACTTTTTGCTCTTTCTTCCAAAACTTTGGTTAGTCGTTGCTTATCTTCGATAACCAAGGAGTTTTGTTCTTCTTCATCGTTTAAGGACTTCAAAATATACTGATAATCGCTTTTTATCAATTGATGATTGATTCGATAATAGGTTGAAACACCATCTTTTCTGGCTAAAACAAACTTGAGTTCCTTTAATTTTGCTAAATGTGTGGATACACGAGGTTGTGCCAATTGCAATGTTGCAGACAATTCAGCGACAGTTAGTTCCGTCTGTTTTAGCAAAAGCAGCAAACGTATTCTGGTTTCATCTGCCAGAAGTTTAAATACAGAAACAATATTCATCCTTTTATCTTGATTTAAAGATATATGAATTGTATATCATTGATTCTTGCCGTCAAGGAAATAGTGAATTAAATGATTTATCTGAGATATTAACTGCCGGCTTGAGCCATAAACCATTTTTTTAGAGGAGATTGATTGATTAAGTTCATTCCTAAACTTCGTAATGGTTTTTTAATATGATTATCATCTTTGAACATATGATGCAAAAAACTCATCATTTCCGAAGTCTCTTTGACCTGAGAAATTCTTCTTCTTTGATATTTTCGTAAATTTTTATGCAAAAGCAAATCATCTTTAAGAACTGAACTATCCAGTAATTCAAACAATAATTGGACATCACCGATTCCCAGATTGACGCCCTGACCGGCTAATGGGTGAACTCCGTGAGCACTATCTCCGCAAAGAACAACGCGGTTATTGAAATATCGTTCAGCATAAAGTTGAGTTAATGGAAATGCTACTCTTGCGCTTTTTAAAGTTACTTTTGGTGCAATTTCATGATTCGATAAAGCATTGACAATTCCCTGTTCAAAAGTTTGTTCATCACAAGATAGCCAATAATCAACCTTATCTTTCGGCAAACTCCAGACTATTGAGAACAAATTATCACCCATCGGAAGCACACCGATTGGACCACCTTCGTTGAAAGCCTGAAAAGCCGTGAATTCAGGAGCATCTTTAATACTTAGATAGGCGACCAGACCGAACTGATGATAATCATTTTCAGTCGTCTTAATATTTACAAACTCTCTGACTTTTGATTTTCTTCCTTCAGCCGAAATCAATGCCCTGCTCTTGAATTCATGACCATCAGTTAATTGAACGCGAACCTGTGAACCTGTATTTTCTAACGAATCAATGGAATGACCTGTTATAATTTCACAAGTTGGATAACTATCAAGCGACTTCCAGGCAGCCTGAACCAAATTATTATTCTCTAACAAATACCCTAAACAACTCTGCGAAGAAAAATCGGCATCAAAATTGATGTGTGCCTGACTTCTGGTGTCCCAAACCTGCATGTGTGAATACGGAGCAATCCGATTTGAATAAAGATTTTGAAAAATTCCCAACTTCTTTAGATATTCGATATTCTGCCAGGAAACTGCAGAAACTCTTAAATCCATATCTGAGTTTTCTGTAAGGAAGGGACTTTTATTCGATTCAATCAATAATACCGATAAACCGGATTGACAGGCAGCGACAGCGGATATAGAACCAACCATACCACCACCGGAAATTATCAAATCAAATTTCTTCATGATTGCCTCAGTAATTTGGGAGTTAAACCACGATAGCCGGATGCTCGCTTGAAAAGCTCCATTTTTGCGACATTGGATTGTTGTAAGGAAAATAATCCCAAAGATCGAATTTTATTAATTACCGGCTCATCCAGTTTAAACCATTCCATCAGATCATCAGTGTATTGCATGGTTTGAGTTTGATCTGTATCGACACTTTGTTGATATTTTTCCAATACTTGTACACTACCAATATCATTATTTTTTTCAATCGCCAATTCCATAACGTCCACCAGATTTGCAATATCTCTGACCGCTAAATTTAAACCTTGAGCTGAAACCGGGCTGACACCATGAGCGGCGTTACCCATCAAAACAACCCGATTGGAAGTTTGCTGTGGCACTTTGACAAAATACAAGGGATAACAACTTCTTTTGCCAACTTTCAAAAAGCGACCTAAACGATAACCAAATTGAGTTTGTGCCCTTTTTAAAAACTCTGAATCGGAAAGTGACATGATTTCATCAGCTTCGGAACTTTTAACCGACCAAACAAAGCCACAACGATTATTCATGAAAGGTAATAATGCTGTCGGTCCTTCTTTGGTTAATCGTTCATAGGCACAATGATTGTGTTTGAGTTCGGGAGTGATGTTGCAAATAATGGCTGTCCTTTCATAGGATTTAACTTCAGTCGGTAAATTAAGTGTTTTACGAATTCCCGATTGAATACCATCAGCAGCAATCATCAATGTGCTTTTATCTGTAAATTCCTCAGATTCGAATTGATACTTTATTTCAATAGAATCATCTAAGTTGTTGAATTCCAAAAATTTTGCCGGGCAAATCAGATTAATACTTTGATTATCAATGACTTTTTGGTAAAGCGACATTCCTAGTTTTTTTGCTTCGACAATAAACGCCAATTCATCAATTTCAAAGTCAGAAGCATCAAATTTTACAACACCAAAATGTCCTTTATTTGAAACATGAACCTGTTTAATTGGTGTGATATCATCAAGAAGATTTTCCCAGATTCCTAAATTTTGCCAAAACCGAATGGATGCCTGATTGACCACTAATGTCCGATCATCATAACTTGGATGTGAGTTGTGACTGTTTTCTGTGTGTTCAATGAGATTGATTTTGAAGCCGAGATTTGACAAAGTTAATGCACATGCCATGCCTACCAGTCCGCCACCTACGATGGTAACGTCGAAATCACGATGCTTTTCTTTTAGCTTCATCACTACGAATTTTTTCGAGTCTTTCAAAATAATCATCATCAACTTGTGTGATGTATTCATTGGAAAAACAGGATGTATCAAAGTTTTTCACATATTTGCTATCATTCGAACAAGCAGCTACCAAATCATCTAAAGATTGGTAAATGACTTTGTCTGCTCCCAAGATTTCCGTTACTTCTTCTTCAGTTCTGTTGAAGGCGACTAATTCTTTCGGAGCCGGCATATCGATTCCATAAATATTTGGGTAGCGAACCGGTGGAGCTGCCGAGGCAAAATAAACTTTCTTGGCACCGGCATCCCGAGCCATTTGAATAATTTGAGTTGAGGTGGTTCCGCGAACTATTGAATCATCAATCAAAAGAACATTTTTACCTTTGAACTCTAATTCAATGGCGTTTAGCTTGCGACGAACAGATTTCACTCTTTCGGCTTGTCCGGGCATGATAAAAGTTCGGCCGATATAACGGTTCTTCACGAAACCCTCACGAAACTTAACACCCAAACGATAAGCCAGAGGAATAGCACTGGTCCTGGAAGTATCAGGAATTGGAATCACTACGTCAATATCATGATCCGGCATCTCTCGCAAAATTTTATCTGCCAGATGCTCACCCATGCGCAAACGAGCTTTATGAACAGAAATATTATCCATAATGGAGTCTTCACGGGCAAAATAGACAAATTCAAAGATACAAGGCGTGTGTTGTTTTTTCTCAGCACATTGCTGACGGTATAAAGTTCCATCAAGTCCTAGCAATACCGCTTCACCCGGCTGGACATCATCTATAAGTTTATAACCATGCAAATCCAAAGCCACACTTTCGGATGCGAGAATGTATTCATCTTTGCCATTGACTGTTTTTTTGCCCAAAACCAAAGGTCTGATACCATTTGGATCACGAAAACCAATCACTCCATGCCCGGGAACCATAGCCACAACAGCATAGCCTCCGACGCAGCGTTTATTTAAATTGGTAATGGCTTTAAAAACCATATCCGCTTTTAATTCAATTTCATGATTTTTCTGTAATTCATGTGCTAATACATTCAGCAGGACTTCGGAATCTGAACCGGTATTGATGTGTCTTCGATCTTCCTCAAACAGTTCCCGTCTGAGTTTTTCGGTATTAACTAAATTACCATTGTGAGCAAGAACAATCCCGTATGGTGAGTTGACATAAAAAGGTTGTGCTTCCAAGCGATTATCACCACCTGCTGTCGGATAACGAGTGTGACCAATACCCATATTTCCATGAAGT
>Ga0209408_1001181_pt1 | contig 17027 bp, 10 predicted proteins | sample AD_UKC107_MetaG_FD_184422 | JGI IMG/M metagenome (GOLD analysis project Ga0209408, IMG submission 184422) | Active sludge microbial communities of municipal wastewater-treating anaerobic digesters from Hong Kong - AD_UKC107_MetaG (SPAdes)... | ecosystem: Engineered > Bioreactor > Anaerobic >... | reverse complement strand
CTTCCCTACTGGAACCATGTCGTACGACATTGTAAGCCATTACGTTATTCCATACATTGAGTTTAGCGGTTACCTAGAGGACAATAACTACGCCAAGCTGTTAAGTGAGAATCCCTGGATTGAGCCTGGGCTCGATGTTTGGAACACCCGCCACAAGTTTATTATGATGGGCGGAGTGAAAGGAAATTTCAACCCAAGGATTGCATATAACGTTAACGCCAGCTTCTCGCTTGTTGATAGCATGTACTTTTACGTTAACCCAAGTTCAACCGGAACATACCTAGAAAATAGATTCAATGTGGTTTTCGATAATATTCAGCACAAACGGTTTCTGGGTGAGCTAACTGTTGCTGCCACAAGCAGCATAAATATATTCCTGCAGGCCGAGTTCAACTCCTATTCCATGGATAAACTCAAAGAACCTTGGCATAAACCAAACTACCTAGGGAGAGCACTTATTACGTACAATTTACAAAATAAAATCCTGCTCAAATCGGGCTTCTACATCGAGGGTAAAAGGTATATTCAATCGCTTACTGGAGCCGCGCAAGAAATTGATGGAATTATTGACTTAAACCTTGGAGTTGAGTACCGATACAACAGCAGGCTCTCAGCATTCCTCGATTTAAATAATTTAACCAACCACCGTCACCATGCATGGTATCTTTATCCAACCCAGCAGTTTAACATGAAAATTGGGGCGACATATTCTTTCTAGAATTTAAAAATTTTCCCAAAACTGTTCAACCTATTTTTATATCCACAACACTTGCTCTATTTGTCTGAATATCAATTTTTTAAAATTGATTTAAATCATCAAAAAAAGCACCAAAAAGTTTCCTAAAGTGGAATTTTTTTTCTATTTTTGATGGTGCATTTACACTTGCATTAAAACACTGATTATCAATCATATAATACAAATAAAGTTATCTTATCATGAGCGATCAGGAAAACGTGCAGTTGGAGAAAGACCCAAGCATTTCTGAAAAGAAGTATTCTGCTGAAAGCATTCAGGTACTTGAAGGATTAGAAGCCGTAAGGAAACGCCCGGCCATGTACATTGGCGACACGGGCACAAAAGGGTTACACCACCTTGTATACGAAGTAGTTGACAACTCTATTGACGAAGCACTAGCAGGCTACTGCTCAACTATAGATGTAATAATCAACGAGAATGGTTCAATTACGGTAGTGGATAACGGACGAGGGATTCCGGTAGATTACCACGAAAAAGAGAAGAAATCGGCTCTAGAGGTTGTTATGACAGTTCTCCATGCAGGTGGGAAATTCGATAAAGGTTCATACAAAGTATCAGGAGGTTTGCATGGTGTTGGTGTTTCATGTGTAAATGCCCTTTCTGTTAACTTAGTTGCCGAAGTTTACCGCGATGGTAAAATTTGGAGGCAGGAATATAGCAAAGGCAAAGCACTTACGGAAATTGAACAGGTTGGTGATACAACCCTTTCCGGCACAAAAATTACGTTCCTCCCCGATGATACAATATTCACACAAACAACCGAGTACAACTTTGAGGTTCTAGCTTCGCGTCTTCGTGAGCTGGCTTTTCTTAACAAGCAAATACGCCTAACGATAACCGACAAACGTGAAATTGAAGAGAATGGCAACGGAGGTAAATTCCGCCACGAGGAGTTTTATTCCGAGGAGGGACTTAAAGAGTTCGTCCGATTCCTCGATGCGAACCGTGAATCGTTAATAGAGAACACAATCTACATCGAATCGAACAAGAACGAGGTTCCCGTTGAGGTTGCAATGCAGTATAACACTTCATTCTCCGAAAACGTGCATTCCTACGTAAACAACATCAATACCATTGAGGGAGGAACACACCTTACCGGTTTCCGCAGGGCATTAACCAGAACCTTAAAGAAATATGCAGAAGATTCAGGAATGCTATCGAAACTAAAATTCGATATTAATGGCGACGATTTCAGGGAAGGGTTAACCGCAATTATTTCAGTTAAGGTTGCGGAACCACAGTTTGAAGGCCAAACAAAAACCAAACTCGGTAACTCTGATGTGAGTTTAGCCGTTGACCAAGCTGTAAGCGATGCATTAGCCAACTACCTGGAGGAGAATCCGAAAGATGCCAGAACCATTGTACAAAAAGTGATACTTGCTGCTACTGCTCGTCATGCTGCCCGTAAAGCTCGTGAGTTGGTGCAACGTAAAACGGTACTGTCAGGCTCTGGACTCCCAGGCAAACTGTCGGACTGTTCAGAGAAGGATCCATCCCTTACCGAACTCTTCCTGGTAGAGGGTGATTCTGCAGGAGGAACAGCAAAACAAGGACGTGACCGCAGTTTTCAGGCTATCCTTCCCCTCAGGGGAAAAATTCTCAACGTAGAGAAAGCCATGCAGCATAAGATTTTTGAGAACGATGAGATTAAGAACATCTTCACTGCTCTTGGCGTTACCATCGGGACTGAAGAGGACAGCAAAGCCCTGAACCTCACTAAACTTCGATATCACAAAGTTATAATCATGACAGATGCCGATGTTGACGGAAGCCACATCGCTACGTTGATTATGACTTTCTTCTTCCGCTACATGAACGACCTGATTAATGAAGGCTACCTATACATAGCTACGCCCCCTCTTTACCTCATCAAAAAAGGAAAAGAGGAGCGCTACTGCTGGAATGAAGAGCAGCGAAACGCTGCCGTGGAAGAGCTGGGTAAAGGTCGTGAAGGTTCGGTGCACATTCAACGATACAAAGGGTTGGGAGAGATGAATGCGGAACAGCTTTGGGACACTACAATGAATCCATCTTCCCGCTTACTTCGACAGGTTACCATATCTAGTGCTGCTGAAGCCGACAGAATTTTTTCAATGCTTATGGGCGATGAAGTTCCACCTCGTAGAGAATTTATTGAAAAGCATGCGAAATACGCAAAAATTGATATATAATGAGATGAGAAGGGGGTGTATTTTACTACACCCCCTTCCTTTTTTTAGCAAAATAATTATATCATTTAGTATTCTGATATCTTTCCAAGACCAGAAACATCAGCATCGAGCCTCGGATTCCCTTGATATTTAATTGAACCCAAACCTGAAACTTCCGCCTCAAGGTTTTCGGTTACATTTACGTAAACACGACCAATTCCGCTATTGGAAACTTCGGCACTTTTCACAACAAACTCTAAGGCATCCATTTTACCAACACCGCTTATTTCCATCTCAGCCTTTGTAGCTTTGCCTTTGAGTTCAACATCAGCAACACCGCTACACTCTAATTCAAGGTGTTCTACCTCAAGCTGTAATTCAATGTTGCCAACACCCGAAACGGAAAGTTCAAAGCTATCGAATACGAGAGTGCGAACCGTTTTCATGTCAACAACACCTCCAATTCCGAGGAAATCGAGATCATCAACCTCAATTTTCACAACCACATCCTCTTTCTCCTGCCTTTTTCGCTCGCTGGTAAGAACAATTTTCCCTTCTGTCCTTTTAATTTCAACATCATCGATAGCATCCTTATCGCCCACGATTTCCATGTTTGGATTATTGCCCTGCACCATAACAAGCTGACAGGCTAAATTTAGCTGGATTGATTTTACTCCCTTCAAATCGTGTTTTTGCTGCGCAAAAGTTGTTAATGATAGTAGCATAATTGCTGCTAAGAGTGAAATTTTTGAAATGGTTTTCATGGTTTTGGTATTTAGTTATCAATTAAAATTAAACTGCTTCGGCCATATCTTCTGTAAACTGGATTTTTCTAGACATTTGCTTCTCGCTAACCACCTGTCCGTCGAGAAGGTTAATAATCCGGTGCGCATGCTCAGCATCACTCTGCGAGTGAGTTACCATAATTATTGTAGTGCCTTCATTGTTAAGTTCCTTTAGCAGCGTCATCACTTCATTCCCGTTATTCGAATCGAGGTTACCGGTGGGTTCATCGGCCAGAATAATCTTGGGATTGGAAACCACTGCTCTGGCAATGGCTACACGCTGCTGCTGGCCTCCCGAGAGTTGCTGTGGAAAGTGATTCTTCCGGTGAGCAATTGCCATACGTTCCAGCGCACGCTCAACCATCTCTTTCCTCTGTGCCGCTGGCACTTTTTGGTAAACCAATGGCAATTCAACGTTCTGGTAAACGGTTAGCTCGTCAATCAGGTTAAAACTCTGGAATACGAATCCAATATTCGATTTACGAAGGTTAGTCCGATGTCGCTCCTTGAAGTTGGTAACATCAATGCCGTTGAAAACGAACTTTCCACCGCTTGGATTATCGAGCAAACCCAGAATGTTAAGCAAAGTTGACTTTCCGCAGCCCGAAGGGCCCATAATTGCTACAAACTCACCCTCCTTAACTTCAATGGAAATATTGTTTATTGCGGTAGTTTCCACCTCCTCGGTGCGAAAAACTTTAACTAAACTATCAATGCGTATCATATTTTTTATTTTTAATTGGTTTCTGAGAGAATGCAAACACATCCTATGCCATTAAATACAAAACACTGATTAACTGAAAAATAAACTAACTCAAGTTACAATCCTACTGCATGAGGAACCTGCAAAAAGTGAATCAAATAGTAACACTGGTGTTCGAAATCGAACAATTGAGTCACCTACAATTGCCTCATAATAAAAAACCCGAATTCAATTGATGAATTCGGGTTAAGATTGCTATTATTAATTGTTACGGTAAGTCAATCTCGTTGGTTTGCCGTTTAAGCACCACCTCTCCAAATATTGCTACCTTTAGCTGAGCACCATTGGCTGCATTTGATTTTACGGTAACTGTGCGGCTAATACGCGATGGTCGTGGTTCAACCCTAAAATAAACCTTAATTGTTCCGCTCTTGCCTGGCATTATGGGTTGTTTGGTCCAGTCCTTTACATCGGTGCCACAGCAACCAGTAACGCTATTGAGGATTAAGGGTTTTGCCCCATCGTTTGTCACATTAATTTCGATATTCCCAGTATTCTCATTAACCTCGTTAACCTCAATTACCCCAAGGTTATACTCCTCAGGCTCAAATCGAATGTAGGCATTCGTTTTCTTTAAATCTTCGTTCCCTGCGGTTTGCGAAAATCCTATTGTTGAAACAAAAAGTAAAAAAACAGATATGACTAATCGTACCATATTTTTTAGCATTTTTAATAGTTAATACAAATAACATTCCACAATGTTCAACGTGGAAAAACGATTTTCGCTACAAATATACAAAACAAGTTTTTGAGAATTTTACAATTTTATTACTTCCTCGCCATCAACGTACCAAAGGAAGGATTCAATATTCTCATATCCCATTTCGCCTAACAATTTAGCATAATTTTTAACCTGTTGCTTGTGCTGTGGTAGCTGGGCACCAAACTTAAAGTCAACTACTACGGTTCGGCCTTCCTTAACCATAACTCTATCGGGACGATACAGCTTCCCCTCAGGAGTTAGTATTGATGCTTCGGGCTTAACTATCCATGTTCCTGAAAACCAATCGCTAAAAGGTTCGTCCGATAGCAGTTCAGAAACCCTTTCTGAAACCTCATCTGCCTTTGACTTTTCAATTAAACCTTCAGAAACCATGCTTCTTACAGCATTGTTCACATCGTGCTTACTGTTTATTAACGAAAAAAGTTGATGCATCAGTTTACCGTGCTGTAGGGCTGTTTCTTTTTCTTGAGGCTGGGAGTTAAAGAAATCGTTGGAATCTGTTCTTATTTTTATTTCCCGAACTTCCCCTTCAAAGCTGTATCGGGTGATGTTCCAAGTATTTTGCAGCTCCATTCGCCCCATCTCCCTATCAACAAAACACTTACCAAATGAAAAAGAGTTTCCATCCTGAGAAAAATTCACATCGGGTTGAGATTCCATGTAGCTTGTTGATGCAATAGGAACAACTTCTTTCAACAATTTAGAGATGCTCGTTAAGGTGTTTTTTTCGCTACTGGGACTTGGCATCTGGGAATACACGTACATTTCATTCTGTGCCCGGGTAAAAGCAACGTACAGTAAGTTTACATTATCAACATGTTCTTTTACAAGTTCTTCCAGTGCGTCCCTTTCAAATAGACTCTTTTCAGCATCGTACGAAAAGAAAACCGGGTAGCGTGGCAGCATGTTGAATGGTTCATCCTCAGAGCTCACCCAAAGCAACGGCGATTTTCCGGGTGCTCTGTAACTCCATCCTGCGTATGGAATTATTACAACCGGAAATTCCAACCCTTTCGACTTATGAATTGTTATAATTGAAACAGAATTTTCCGCTTCGGGTACTGAAAGCGAAAGACTTTCACTATTTTCATCCCACCACTCTAAAAAACGGCCTATTTCCGAGTACCCACGATGGCTCTGGGTAATAATTACTTCATGAAGTTCAGCGAGGTAAACCAGCTCTCCTTCTAGCCTATCGAGTTGAAAATGCTTTACAATTATATCGAAACATTCCTGTAACGATTTAACACTTAGTCCACCGAGCCATATAACATCTTCCTCCAAAAAACCCATTGTAAACGCATCATGCCACGAGGGATAACTTCTTACACCAAGTTCTGCCAACTCTCTAATTAGAACTCGTTGCTGTAAATCGTTAGAAGGGTTTTGGGTTAGGCGCAGAGCAGAAATCACAAGCCGAACCAACTTAGAAGCGCTGAGGTATAGACCCTCTTGGCTAACAAACTTTATTTGTCGATTTTTATTTTCTGCTAAATTATTATGCTCAAGGAGCATGTTGGCAACCTTTTGCCCATCGGTTTTGCTACGAACGAGCATTGCAATATCGCCCATTCTATACCTTTTATTTATCTCCAAAATTCTTTCAGGCAGCTCACGTGTGAGGTAACCATCAAAATTTAAATCTTCACTATTTTCAAACAAATTTACGCTCACATAACCTGAATTATTGGGCAAATTTGGTCGTGGCTGCTGCTCAATATCTTTATATGCTGCCTTCAGCTGATTGATGTAAAATTCACCTATATTTCTGTTCCCTTCGTTGAGTTTTTGCCCAATGGTATTTGAAATAAAACCTATGGTCTGCCTGAAAAAATGGTTGTTGAAATTCACAATTACCGGTTGGCTTCGCCAGTTAGTACTTAGCACCCGTTCATCGATGCCGTGATGGCTAAAATCATTGTACAAACCCGATGAGAGTATACTCCAATCGCCATTTCGCCATCGGTAAACCGACTGCTTTACATCGCCTACCACCATGCTGAAGGAATCCTGCGATAAACTATTCTCAATCAGCGGTTTGAAATTACACCACTGAACCACCGATGTGTCTTGAAACTCATCAATCATAAACGAATCGTACCTGTTACCAATCTTCTCGAAAACGAAGGGAGCATCGGTATCCTTCACAAACTCGCGCAGCAAATGTCCGCTATCACTGAGCAGAAGGAAACCCTCCTGCTGTGAAAGTTCTCTCACTTTTCGCCATAAATCGCCAATCAGTGCCAGGTTTTCTAAGTTTTTTAGTATCAGCTTCGCTGAAATGTAGGCTGCCCTCTGGCTCTCAATGATTTCAACCAGTTCTACAAGTTTTGGGTGGAGCGTTCTAACGATTACTTGTTGTAAATCTGGGAATACTTGCTCATTATCAGACACTTTCTTGTTAACCCAATCGTAACCTGTACTATCTAACACTGATTTTTGAACGTACGAATTCGGTTCGGGTAAATTTGAGAATGACGCATCAATTTTCTTACAACTCTCAATAAACCCCCAAACACCTCTTTGTTTTTGGAATAGCATGTCCACCTTCACTCCGCTATCATCCATCAAATCAGATAAAACTGTGGCCAGTTTAACTATCCTATTTATGGTAGTATTTAAAAGAGAGTACAGTTTACCCCGCAGATTTTCTACATTCTCCTTACTTGTAAACCGTTCAATCTCCTCCTCGCTCATCAATCGGAAGGTTTCCGAAAAAAGTTGGGAACCAAGTCCAACCAACCTCTTACGAACATCCCAGCTTCCTCCCTCGTCCATCAGGTTCTGCCCCATTTGTGTTAGCCACCCCAACAGTTCCTTCACCTGCGAAGCTGAATCGAGCAGGTTATCTGCAGCCTGAGTGAGAATAGGAGTGGGATCGAGCTGAATTTCGGCACCACCCTGCTCACCAATCTCCCAGAGCAACGCCTGAATAACCCGCTGCACGAAGCTGTCGATGGTGCTAACCGAAAAAAGAGTGTAATTATGAAGGATTAACGACAGAGCCTTACTTGCTTTCCGCTGTACTTCGCTAATCTCAAGCCCCAAATCGTGGCCGATTTCGCTGGCCATGCCATCGGTTTTCCCTTGTGAAATGGAGTAAAGTTCTTCAACAATTCTACCCTTCATCTCGGCAGTAGCCTTATTGGTAAAGGTAACAGCCAGAATCCGCCGGTAATTTTCGGGCTCGCGAACGATCTGTTTCAGGTACTCACAAGCTAATCGGTACGTTTTGCCCGATCCTGCTGAAGCTCTGTAAACAATTAAATTCGACATGGGATGAAATAGTAATATCCAACTTATAAAGGTACTAATTTGAACGAAATGGATTTCGTATTCGCATAATAAAACTATCTATAACGTTATAGAGCTGGAAACAAAAAGCAAAAACCCTTTGCATTCTCAGCAAACAAATCTATATTTAGGGGTGCAAAAAAAGGGAGTAAAAAAAGAATAATTACCCCCAATTACATTGCCTCTCAAATTATTAACTAGCATGAAAAAAAAATCGTCTTCAACTACTTTAGATCCTAAGAAGAATTACCAGCAAACGCAGAAAGACATTGGTTACGTTCCCCGAAAAAAAGCCAAGGAATCCGACTATAAACGGATTGGTTTCATGTCGGGGCTGGAGGTTCATCAGCAGCTTAAAACAAAACAAAAGCTATTCTGCCACTGCCCTGCTGGCATTTTTCATGATAACAACGACTACCACGCCGAGGTTATCCGTCACATGCGACCTACGCTAAGCGAAATGGGCGAGTACGATGGCACTGCGCTGATGGAGTTCAAAACCAAAAAGAATATTTTCTACCGAATCCACAACAAAACAACTTGTACCTACGAAATCGATGATACTCCACCATTCCCAATAAACAGGGAAGCGTTGGAATATGCACTGCAAATTTCGTTGCTTTGCAAGCTAAACATTGTGGGCGAAGTTCACATCACCCGCAAGCAGTATCTCGATGGAAGTATTCCAACAGGGTTTCAACGTACTGCAATTCTTGGGGTTGAAGGCGAAATACAGCTGAAGAATAAGAAGGTTGGTCTGCTCCAGCTTAGCATTGAGGAGGATTCGTGCCGTGAAATTTCCGATATTGGGCACAACCGAATTTACAAAACCGACAGGCTAGGAATGCCCCTTATCGAAACGGTAACTCACCCACACTGCCTCACCCCCGATGAGTTGCGTGAAGCTGCCGACTACATTCGATTCATTAATAGAAGTTCAGGAAAGGTTCGAACCGGGATGGGAGCTGCCCGCGAGGACGTGAATGTGAGCTGTGCCGGTGGAACAAGAGTTGAAATTAAGGGAGTAGCCCACAATAAATGGATTCCTGAACTCTCGCACAATGAAGCTTTCCGCCAGTGGGCTCTTTTAAATATTCGTAAAATTCTGCTGGAGCGTTACCCCGATCCAGGTAAGTGGGAACTCACGTGGAAGGAATTCAATCCTAAAGAGCTGGGAATCGAGAACCAGCAAATACTAAACTTCTTCAACGAGGGGAACAAGTGCATTGCAATTAACCTCACCAATTTCCAGGGAATTCTCTCGCATTTCACTCAGCCCGGGAAATCGTTCAACAACGAGATTAGCGACCGGCTAAAGGTGATTGCCTGCATCGAGAAACCCAACATGACCAGCTCCGAGGACCTTGACTCGCCTCTCAGCGAGAATGACATTGAAAAGTTCTCAAAACTTTTGGGAACAAAACCAACCGACGCAATCCTTTTGCTCTGGGGTTCAGAGGAGGACATTCCCACGGCCATAGAAACGGTTGAGGAGCGTTGCCGCATGGCCTTTGAGGGTGTTCCCCGCGAAACCCGAAAATCGTTCCCCGACGGAACAACTATTTTCGAACGGGTACTTCCCGGGGCCGACCGCATGTACCCCGACACCGACTCGCCTCCAATTCCACTTTTTGAGAATTACATTGATGAGCTAAGGCAGCAAATTCCTCCTGATGTTTCGGAACGTTACGAGCAGCTGAAAACATGGGAAATCCCCGACGATACGTATACATACCTTCTAAAAAGAAACTTGGTGCCCGTTATTGAGCAAATTGTTGATTTAGGAATAAGCGGACGATTCATTGGTACTTTTCTGGGGCACACCCTCAAACGTATTGAAGGATACTTCCCCCGTCATAAGGATTTCACTTACGACCACGTAGTTGAACTATTTAAATTTTTAATTAACGAAAAAATTGATCTCTCACTAGCAAAAACTATGCTTCCTGCCGTTTACCAGAACCCAAACATGGATTTTAACTCCGTTCTTACCATCATTAACTTCAAACGCCGAAGTAAGGAGGAACTTGTAGCACCTATCGATTACCTGATTGAGAAATTCAAGGAGATAAAGATTTCAAAAAACAATACAAAATCCATTACTATTCAATGGGTTATGGGGCAACTTCACAAGCAGGCACTGGGAAACATTAATCTTCGTGAGCTTCGCAAATCCATTGAGAGTAAACTAACTAATGCGTAACTGAAAACCAAAGAAATAAAATGGAAGATATTTTTCAAGGATATAAGGGTCGTGCACTCGAAGTACTTAAAAAGTATAACGTTCGTGTATGGGGGAAAGCGGTAATTGATACCACCCGCGGAGAGTTTAAAGGGACCATTCTTCCCCGGGCCGAAAACGACGACGATAAGCACATTGTGCTAAAAATTGATACAGGATACAATATTGGTATCGATATTTTCACCATAAACTCCATGAAGGAAACGGGATACTTTAAAGCAACCTACAAAATTCCTGAAAAGGAGTTCCCCTACACTCCGAACCTTCCTAACGTTAAACTCTTTGGAACTGGAGGTACCATCGCTTCGCGCCTCGACTACCGAACCGGTGCCGTAATTCCGGCGTTTTCTCCTGGCGAGCTTTACGGTGCCGTTCCCGAGCTAGCCGACATATGCAACCTAACAACCGAAAAACTTTTCGCTGTGTTCAGCGAGAATATGGGCCCCGAACAGTATAAAGCACTTGCAATTGCAATTGGAAAGGAAATTGAGAATGGCATTGATGGAATTATTATTGGGCACGGTACCGATACGTTAAGCCACACTGCAGCTGCGCTAACATTCATGGTACAAAATTCACCCGTACCAATCGTTCTGGTTGGCTCGCAGCGAAGTTCCGACAGGCCCAGCAGCGATGCAGCCCTAAACCTTATGCATGCTAGCTACACTGCAGGACACTCCGACATAGCCGAGGTGATGGTTTGTATGTTCGGCCCTACTTCCGATGAGTACGGATTCCTCCATCGTGGTACTCGGGTTCGTAAAATGCATTCATCGTACCGAAGCACTTTCCGCACCATTGGCGATACACCCATAGCAACCGTAAGCCGTTCCAAAGGTGTTACTCCACTTAAGGAAGAGTATAATCACCGGAGAAAGGACAAGAAGGTGAAAATCCTTCCCTACTTTGAAGAAAAGGTAACCATTGTTTACTACTACCCAAATATGCAGCCCGATATCATCGACATGCTGGTTGATAAGGGCTACAAAGGGATTATTATTGCAGGAACCGGACTTGGGCATGTGAATAAACCCCTTTACCCGGCCATCGAACGGGCAACCCAAAAGGGAGTTCACATATATATGACAGTGCAAACCCTTTGGGGCTACGTTCACATGTTTGTTTACGACACCGGACGCGACCTGATGGCAAAAGGTGTTGTTCCCTTGGAAAATATGCTCCCCGAAACCGCTTACATTAAGCTGGGTTGGGCACTCGGACAAACTACGAAACCCGCAGAAGTTCGTAAGCTTATGCTTACTCCAATAAATGGAGAAATAACCCCAAAGGAACCCTACAATGGTTACTTAATTTATCAGGGTGGCGTTCCCGAGGTTGAAGAATTTATCCGAAAATTCAGAAAGTAGAAATTGGAACCAACTCAATGAGTGAGTTTTGGGCAACCGTTGGAAGAGTCAAAGAAAACATTGCACATGAACTTCCAGGAAGTTCAGCACAAAATCGTATGTCGCCTTCTCTTCCCTCCGGTTTGCTCCTTTCCCGAACACCCAACAGTTCAACGCGTGATAGTGCGGTTCTCATTTGCTTGTTCCCTAACTCAAATAGTAAAACTTCCACAATTCTAATTAAACGAACTGTATATAACGGAGCACATAGCGGGCAGGTTAGCTTCCCCGGAGGGAAATATGAGGAAGGCGACTCCGATTTATCCTACACAGCCCTGCGTGAAACGCAGGAAGAAATTGGGATTAGCAGTGAACAAATTGTATTAATAGGAAAACTTACTCCGCTATTTGTTCCTGTAAGCAACCTAATGGTAACGCCCTATGTAGGATATATTGAAAGTTTGCCTGCTTTACACCTTAACGTGCAAGAAGTTGAATATACCATTGAAGTGGCAATTGAAGAGTTCAATAAAATTGAGAACAAATCGGTAAAAACCATGTGTATAAACCAAACCCCCATATCTGCTCCTTATTATTCCATTTCCGGAGAACAAATATGGGGGATTACTGCAATGATTATATCAGAGTTCTCTGAACTCTTCTAGCTGGTAATATTCCTAATTTGGAATAATGTTGCGATAGTGCTTATAACGACTAATTATCTGGGTAACGTAGTTGTAGGTTTCCTCTCCCCTACAGTATCCATGCTTCACCACATCATCCTTATAAAACTCTGGGTTCGATTTATTCAGAATAAAGTAGTCCACATTATTTTCCCACACGTTTGGGTTTTTCCCATACTTTCGTGCAAGATTCCTTGCATCGATCACATGACCTAAACCAGCATTATACGATGCTAGAATAAATTTTATTCTTTCTTCTGGATCGGGAATGCTATCAATAAAACGATTATCGAGCCAACGTAGATACTTTGCTCCAGCTTCAATTTGAGTATCGGGGTCTGTTTTATGTTTTACTCCAAAGTACTTGGCTGTTGAAGGCATAAACTGCATTAAACCGTATGCACCCTTATTGGATTTTACATTATGTTTAAAACGGCTCTCCTGATATACCATGGAAGCAAATAGCCTCCAGTCCCAATCAATCTTATTGCTGGCATTTTTAAAGCCATCATCAAATTTCGAAATTTTCCCATTCCTAATGGCAGTCAACTCATTAATTATTCTTTTTGCCCAAATTGAGTTCTCAAAGTATTTTGTTCGAATAATTCGGTATTCTGCTGTTTTAGCAAATCCTTCTAACCATTCATTTAGTTCATTAAGAAGCATTGGAGAATCTTTCCCCACAGCCCAAGCCAGGTTCTGTTCAAAACTTACTGGAGTTTCAATGTCAATATTCTCAAAATAATTCGCATTAACCTTTGCAACATCCTCATCACAAACTGTATAGTCAATCTCAGAGTTAGCTACTAATTCTATCAACTCATCTGCTTCGTATTTACTCATTTCAACTATCACAATGGGTGTGCCAATCTCATCCGAAAGGTTCCTTAACCGGTTGGCAGAAGCAGATCCTTTTTGTACGTATACAATACGGTTTGATAAATCGATTGGATTTCTAATAACCTCCACACCTGTCTCTTCCGCTACTTTTTTTCGCTGAACCAACACTTGACGTGTTTGCGAGTGTGGAATGGTAAAACTAAATTTTTTACTTCGAGTGCCAGTAACAGTCAGATTATTCGCAAACACATCTACTTCGCCTTCCTCTAACATCTTAAACGCCTCTTCTAGGTTATTCTCAGCAATTATCTCAAGCCTAACTCCAAGGTGCTCAGCAAATGCCTGAAGCATATCAAACTGATATCCCATAGGCTCACCTTTGTATATAAAGTAGTTTGTTGAGTTGAACTCGGTTACAGCAGTAAGAACACCATCAGCAATAATCTGCTCTAAGTCTCGGCTTCCATCGTCTCCCTTACTTCTGGTTGAGTTTCTATCAAAATCACAACTAAAAAGTAATGCAAGTCCAATGATTACTATCCACTTAATCTTCATAAATAAGTATTTCGTTCCTACTTTTTTCGGGTGACAAAAGTAGTGCTTTTTATGGTTAACTCATCAATTTATTTGACGATTAATCATAAAAAATCCACGAAACGCCAAATTTGAAGATTCTAGGGTTAATCGGATAGTGTAGTGCGCTAAAGTATTCACTGTGAGGGTATCGTTGATTTACATGCTCGTATTTAAAGTATAGTATAGCCCTTTTCCACTTCAAATTAGCGTAGAGGTCAACCATTGGGTAGTTCCCTAGTTCTTTTTCTCTTTGGTTGTAGAACTGCCCAGTTGCAACATTATAGGCATCCGCATAGAATAGGGTTCTATAGTATGCACTCAAGCCTATTTGAGCACGTAAGGCATTTTTTACCAATTCACCCTCATAGAAAAGTGATGTAAAGAAAATAATTTTTGGTAAACTAACTGCCTCTCTATTTGAACTTGACTGCCAAACAATTCTATTCACAAAGTTTAATCTCCAAAATTTTAACGTATTCTGGGCGTATAACGAAACAACATCAAGATTTGCCGCTTGATTTGGTAAGGCTGTTGTATCGAAGTATATATAATTCTTTACGTGCATCAAATTGTACCCTATTTCGGTTCTCCATAAATCCGATTTTAATGAGCCATTAATCCAGAACCACTTCTCTTTCTTGAAACTATTATTCCAGTAGTAATGATTTGAGAAATAGTTTTGTAAGAAAATATCGGGCGTTATGTCTTGAAAATAAATTTTTGCCGATAAAATCGGCAAGCCCTCTTTTCTCCATGGCGAAATTGATACTTCTGCGCGTAAATCCTTGTCATCAGATTTATATCCATCAATAAAAAACCTTGCAGCACCTTTGTATGAGAAGTAGTTAGAACTGCTATAAGCAGCAATTCCAATATGGTTAGTAGTTAATATTGTTTTTTCTTTACTATAAACAAAGTCTCCAGGTTTATAGGAGTATGCACTTAAATGTTGGCTATTAACCCAAACCCTGAATCCAGGTAAACCAGGATAACTCTTTAGTTGCTCTAGTTCAAGTACAATTCCAGCATCCCAGGTTGAACAGTAAACTGAATCATAAGTCTTGCTAGGATTTATAAATAGATTATCATAAAACAGGGTGTCAGGCTTTAAATCAATAAAAGTTCTTGTATATCGAATCCCATTCACAATCATTTTCATTGTTAGTAAAGGGGAATATGATTTCTTAATCCCCTCATACTCTAACTCCTTATTCTCAATATTAACAAGGGTATATGAAGCAAGAGTGCTTATATGCCTTTCTCTATACTCGCTTCTGGTACCCGATACATCTGATAAATTAAAGGGTAAGACTTGGGGCTCAATATCTTCATCTAACAATAAAGAATCAGCAACTATTCCTCCATTCTCCTCATTTTTAAAAATATTATTCGAAAAAGTCCCTTGCAAAGAAAAATTTCCTTTTACATAACTAGAAAAAACAGAGTATGAGTTATTCTTTGTCTCTTGATGACTATATATACCTTTCGTTCCATAGAAATTATAAATAACCCCAAAATTTAAATATTGATTAACATTTTGAGTATGAATTGCTTTCAACACCTGCTCCGCAACCTTTCTTTTACCAGCTGTTGAGTATTCAAGTACAGTAAATGGCTTTTTAATATTATAATGAGTTTGAGATAAACCTTTTATTGCATACAAACTATTATAATTATTAAAAAGAAAAGGCTCAAACAATTGATTCGAAAAGAAATGATCGTATTTAACGGGGCTACCTAAATTACCTAAAAAAGTATAAGTCTCAAGAATCTTCTGCTGAGGGTAAAATAAATGGTTCAGCCAAAGAGAAGTATCAGTATTACATTCAACAGTAGACATATACTCCTCGTCATACTTCCATGAATATATGCGTTGATTTGGTTTAAAAGAAAAAACATGAAGAACATTTCTATTTTTAATTATGTTACTTCTGTTTTTTGCATCAGTAAAATCTATACTTACTTCTTTGAAAAGTGAACTACGAATATCATTAGCTGTTGGATAATTATTGCAAATATTTGGAAAAAAATTATTATTATTTAATATTCTAATTGAGTCTATACCTGAATCGGTTGATTTTTCTAACGTAATTATATAAGAATATTCGCCTATAAAATCCAATACACTACTACCTAAATTAGCACATGCATCGAATGCAACTATCAGGAATAAAAACGAATATACAAGTAGTTTTACAAAACAATTCACGTAATTACGAAATAAATTCGATGTAAATATAACAAAAACGCCCCGATGTTGTATCGGGGCGTTTGAAGGATGGCGGCGACCTACTCTCCCACATAGTTGCAGTACCATCGGCGCAGGTGGGCTTAACTTCTCTGTTCGGAATGGGAAGAGGTGGAGCCCCACCGCAGTAGCCACCTTAGGGCTATCGGTGCCCCCCTTGCGGGGAGCCCGTGTAAGAGTGACGTGGTGGTGTGCGATGCGATGCGACCGGCGCGCACCCGGCGCCGCGCAAGAAGCCGTTCAGGCTATTAGTACCGGTCGGCTTTGGCGTCGCCGCCTTTACACCTCCGGCCTATCAACGTGGTAGTCTCCCACGGCCTTCATGGGAGGCCTCATCTCGGGGGGGGCTTCGCGCTTAGATGCTTTCAGCGCTTATCCCTTCCGAACGTAGCTACCCTGCGCTGCAGCTGGCGCCACAACAGGTACACTAGCGGTTCGTCCAGCACGGTCCTCTCGTACTAGTGCCAGGGCCCCTCAAGCCTCCTACGCCCGCAACAGATAGGGACCGAACTGTCTCACGACGTTCTGAACCCAGCTCGCGTGCCACTTTAATCGGCGAACAGCCGAACCCTTGGGACCTTCTCCAGCCCCAGGATGTGACGAGCCGACATCGAGGTGC
>Ga0209408_1001169_pt1 | contig 17156 bp, 16 predicted proteins | sample AD_UKC107_MetaG_FD_184422 | JGI IMG/M metagenome (GOLD analysis project Ga0209408, IMG submission 184422) | Active sludge microbial communities of municipal wastewater-treating anaerobic digesters from Hong Kong - AD_UKC107_MetaG (SPAdes)... | ecosystem: Engineered > Bioreactor > Anaerobic >... | reverse complement strand
CTTGCCCTGCTCCGCTCAGGAGATCCGTTTCAGTGGTATGTTATCACACTGCTGGCCCTCACGGTCTATGTCTATGTCAACGAGATAGCGAAAAAAAACTGGAGGGGCATCGCCGCTGGGCTCTCCCTGTACATGGTGCACTGGCTGGCGGAGATCATTAATGCCCTGATACAGCACTTCTCCGGTCATGCACTGTGGACCGTTCCTACAGGCACGGCATTCCTGCTGCTCATAGGTGTTGGCGTGGAACTCTCCTTTATGTTCTCCGTCGCAGGGCTGATCTTCAGCAAGCTTCTGCCTGAAGATCCCGGCATGAAGATTTTCGGGATCAACAACCGTCTGCTCTTTGCCATCGGGAATGCAGCCTTTTTCTCCATATTCGAGATCTTTCTCGTGAAGACCCCGACCTTTGTCTGGGTATACCCGTGGTGGGGGGCATTCCCGGTATTCATAACCGTGTACATCCCCTTCTTTGCTGCAGCCTTTTTCGTTCACGACTGGAAGCCAAAGGCACAGATCCTCTTTATCTCCAGCCTGTTCGTGATCAATGCCCTGTCTCTTGTGGTGTTTGCAGGAATCCTGGGCTGGATTTAGTGATCTGACACATAGGATGATAAGCACGTGCGGGGCAGAGTAGTCCGTGTTCCCCTCTGCCCTGCCTGCAAGGAGATAGTATCAGGGTTTATCTGATCTTCTCGAGTTCTTTTATGATCTCTTCCAACGGCGGTCTTTTGTTGATGTTGTGAACATCGATATAGCGGATGATGCCCTTCTTATCGATGATAAAAATGGCCCGCTCAGACGTTCCGTTGGAGCGGAGCACCCCGAATTTCTTTGCAACGCTCCCATGGGGCCAGAAGTCCGAGAGCACCGGGAACCACAGCGTGCCCATCTGCTGTGTCCATGCATACAGCGTCGGGATATTGTCTACACTGATTCCCAGCAACACAGCATTGTTCTTCTTAAACAACTCCTGGGCGATATTGTAGCCCGGCCACTGGTCCGAGCAAACCGGCGTCCACGCTGCCGGTACAAAGGAGATCACCACGTTTTGTTTGCCTCGGTAGTCGCTGAGCGAGACAACGCCTCCTGAAACGGCGTTCAGGGTGAAATCCGGGGCCTTTTCTCCCACTTTCACATTCAGTATGGAATCGATGGGCTTGAGTGTACCCACATCATAGACCGCAGAGCTCATACTCTGTGAAACAGCAGATGCGTTCTGGCCCATAAGCAGTATACAGACAAAACAGAGAGTTGCTACCTGGATCATCCTCTTCATCGGACCCTCCTCATTTGATCCCTGATGATTTCACGATCATATTCAAAAATTCTCCTGCATCAGTATACCCCCCGGCTTTTGAATAGAACACCTCAAAGGCGGATCCTTTGTTCATCTTCAAGGCAAAGTAGTAAGGCGTGAGGATCCCGCCGAACGCATTCACAACTGCTGAATTCCGGTCATCGAACAGGGGGAAGGGCGGTGAGTATTTCTCCTTGAAGATAGCGACCTCATAGGGAGAATTCCCCACCCCGATCCCGATCATCCTGATCCTGTCTTTCAGTCCTTTATTGCCCTCAATGGCCTGATAAAGCTCGTTGGCTACCGGTGCATGCTTCTGGCAGTGAGGGCAGTACATGCTGAAGATCTCGATGATCAGTATATCCGCCTTGATATTCTCCAGGGGTATCTGTCCGCTCTTTTCCTTGATACCGAGATATGCTCTGTCCTGTGCATCCTCCGGGACGAAGATCTTAAGGTTTTTAAGTTCCTCTCTGTAGTCTTTGTCGGTGTCTGAAGCAGCCCATGCTGCACCCGTAGCCAGGAAGATACAAACGATAACAGATACATACTGTATTTTTAGCTGCATAAGATTACTCCGGTATGTGTTGCTCATCCACGCAGCGCTCTCACCACATGGATGAGCATTGTGGGTTATCACCCTGCCCTCTACCAGTTCTCTCCAAGCAGTTCGAAGTAATCCGTGGGGTGTGCACATGCAGGACACGATGCCGGTGCTTCGGTGCCTTCGTGCAGGTATCCGCAGTTGCGGCATCGCCATACCTGAGTCGTGTCGCGCTTGAAGACCCGGCCTGCCTCGATATTTGCAGCCAGATCCCTGTATCGTTTCTCATGCTGTTTTTCCGCTACCGAGACAGCCTCCCACACCTTTGCGATCACCTCGAATCCCTCTTCGCGTGCCACCTTGGCAAACCCGGGATACATATCGGACCACTCATGGTGCTCCCCGCCTGCTGCCGCCTTGAGGTTATCCAGCGTTGTCCCGATTACACCTGCCGGGAAGGAGGCAGTGATCTCGACCTCACCGCCTTCGAGGAACTTGAAGAACCGTTTTGCATGTTCTTTTTCCTGATTCGCTGTTTCTTCAAAGATATCTGCAATCTGGACATATCCCTCCTTGCGGGCCTGGCTTGCAAAATAGTTATACCTGTTGCGCGCCTGCGACTCCCCGGCAAAAGATGCGAGAAGATTTTTTTCAGTTTGCGTGCCCTTTAATTTCCCCATTTCTTTCCTCCTTATTGCTTAAATTTTCAACTCACCAATCCCAGGTCAGGTCTCTCGTGTGGATTGGGCGGTTTTACCCTGTTTTTGGCACTCAGGACATATCCCATGGAAATCCATGCCACAGCCGAAGACCTCGTACCCCGATGCTTCGCTGACAATACCCATAATAGTAGCCATGTCATAGAACGTGTTCAAGGGGATATCATCCAGGCGTCCGCAGGAAACACACCGGATATGATCGTGCCCGTCTGTGTTGCCGTCAAACCTTCGTTGTCCATGCGCCATTTCCAGCCTGGTGATGACACCGCTTGCGGAAAGTATTTCCAGGTTCCGGTACACCGTGCCGAGAGAGATTTGCGGGAGACGGTCTTTCACCCGTTCATAGACCTCATATGCCGTGGGATGATCCTGTACCTTTCTCAATTCCTCAAGGATCAGCTTCCTCTGCTTTGTCATTCTCATCCTTGTCAAACTCATACCTTGCCCCTGTCCGTGGCTATACGACACACGGCAGCGTTTGGTTCGATAATAGTAACTATTACTGATAAGAGAAGAAAAGTCAATCCCCCTCAGTAAATTCATTTCATTTTACAGCTGATACGTGTCGAGATCGACTGCGGACGGCCCGATAACTCTTCAGTCAGGTCCGTCCGCGGAAATACGTGATATCCTATTTCTTGGTGAAGTCTTTAAATTCTATGGCTTTTTTGAGCGTGCTCCGGGCAAACACATGGGCATCATCCAGATCGGCCTGATCGGGATGATCCTGGGCCGACTGAGCCTCCTGTGCCCATGCCCTGTGTTCAGGCTTGTTCATCAGGTCGTCAATGATATCCTGTTGCACCTTTCCCCTGCAGGTAAACGAGCCCAGGACATTGACTCCTTTGGCAAGACCGATGGCGTGATGGATGGCCTCTTTCGGCATCTGCCCGTCTGTTTTGGACCCGTGAGTGGAAAAAAGTGCGAGCTTGGTGCCGGGTTTTAATGTCTTGATAAAATTCTGCACAGGAACAGGAACACTGTGTGCATGGACCGGAAAACCACAGAAGATCAAAGAATATTCTTTCGTATCATCAATCTCACGTACCGGCACGATCTCTTTATCTTCCAGGCCGAGGGCCTTGAGATCGAGTGCGTCATAAATGGCCTGGGCAACCGCCTTCGTGTTTCCTGTCTTGCTGTAATAGGTAACCAAAATCTTCATCAATATCTCCTTTCCCCATAATACGCACAATATTACTGTTGCTGAATAACCTTTCGTTCTCATTAATCAGTAATTTTGTCAAGAAAACTCATGACATGCCGCCCCTGCCTCAGGGCAATCGATACGCTGCGGGCTGCGGTCTTATCTTTCTTACACCCTCCCTGTTTTTCAAAAAACCGAATCTATCCTTGATACCATCAGTGGTCGACCTTATGCTAAGTATATAGCATTTGTTCCTCATGGTAGTTTATGGTAGATTTTTAAATCAGGAGTAAGAATGTCGCAGAACGTAACCGACGAAACCTTTCCGGACTTTATCCGGCATCCCGTAGCTGTTCTCTCGTTTTCATCTCCCTGGTGTGCTGCATGCAAAAAGGTTCTCGCACATGCCGAGGGTATGGAGCAGGCCTACGGTGCCATCATCTTCGGGACAATGGATATCAGCACCAGCCCGAATACTCCGGCTCAATTTCAGGTATTTTCCATACCGACGGTCATCTTCTTCAAGAACGGCTCGGAGGTGAACCGTTTGAGCGGAACGATTACGGACACAGAACTCCGTAAGGGACTTGACACGCTCGTATGATTGACCAGTTTCTCAGTGGATTAGATACGTATCTTCAGGCATCCGTGGTATTCTCCTACATCGCCGTGTACATCGGCGGCGTGCTGGCGAGCTTTACCCCGTGCATCTACCCTGTCATCCCCATTACCGTTGCATATATCGGATCTCAAAGCCGCGGATCAAAGACCAAAGGGTTCTTTCTTTCCATCATCTACGTGCTCGGGACTTCGGTTACCTACACTGTGCTCGGGAGTTTCGCAGCCCTTTCCGGCCAGCTTTTCGGCCAGTTTCAGTCAAGTCCGTGGACATACTTCATCGTAGCGAATATCTGTATCCTCCTGGGCCTTTCCATGCTCGACGTATTCACACTCCCGCTTCCCCAATTTCTCTCCACCTCCCGTTCACCCCGGAAAAAAGGGTTCGTGGGCAGTTTTCTCCTGGGTGGGGCCTCCGGGCTCATTCTCGGACCCTGTACCGTTCCGATCCTCTCTGTGCTGCTGGGATACGTGGCATCAAAGGAGAATGTCATCTACGGTACGAGCCTGCTGTTTGTATTCGCCTTCGGCATGGGGACACTGCTCATCATCCTGGGGACCTTTACCGGTCTGCTCACCTCCATCCCTAAGGCAGGCGCATGGATGGTGAAGATCCAGAAGGCTTTTGGCTGGGGGCTTCTTGCCTTGGGCGAATACTTCCTCATAAAGGCCGGAACGTTCATGATTTAACAAAAAGGAGAGTATCTCATGATAAAAAAACTCGTTGCCTTATCGGTTGTCCTGCTCTTTGCCTTCACATCCTTAGCATCATGCGATGAAGGAGAGAAATCCAAGGGTTCGTATGACATCAAGAAAGAGTCCATTGAAGTACCCGCCCCGGATTTCAACCTGAAAGACCTTGCAGGAAAGACCCACTTCCTGAGTGATTACAGAGGAAAAACCGTATTACTGACCTTCACCACCACCTGGTGTCCCTACTGTATAAAAGACATCCCCAGGCTCAAGAAGACGTATAACGACTACAAGGATAAGGACTTCGAACTTATCGCCGTGTATATCCAGGAAAGTGACAAGAAGGTAGCCTCGTTTGTAAAAAAATACGATCTGCCCTATACAGTACTCCTCGATACGGAAGGAACAGTTGCCCAGACCTACGGCGTCAGGGGTGTACCCACAAAGGTGCTGGTGGACAAAAAAGGCACGATCCTGTGCCTGGCATGCAGAACGCTGAGTGACATGCTGGAGAAGGAGCTGGGGGCCCCGAAGTAGGCCCTACATTACCAGGGTTTCAGCCAGGCGCACAGCATCCACACCATCCTTGGCATAGTGAGCCCCGATAGAATCCGCATATGCCCTGGTCACAACAGCCCCGCCGACCATGAAGCTGCAGAGAAGGCCTTCGGCCCGCGCACGCTCTATTGTCTCTTTCATGTTCACCATCGTGGTGGTCATGAGAGCGGAAAGTCCCACGATATGGGGCTGATGGTTCACGATCGCCTCGATTATTCGCTCTTGAGGAACGTCTTTGCCGAGATCGATCACCTCGAACCCGTAGTTCTTCAGCATGAGGGCTACGATGTTTTTGCCGATGTCATGAATGTCTCCCTTGACGGTGGCAAGGATGATCCGGCCCTTTTTGGTGGAGAGACGCTCCTGTTCCTGCATGCGCGGCTCGAGGTATTCGACGCCGCGTTTCATGGTCTCTGCACTGGAGATGAGCTGGGGCAGGAAATAGACCTTCCGGTCGTAGAGATCCCCCACCTCCCGGATGGCCGGGATCATATGCTCATTCACGAGTGCCTGCGGAGAGATTCCTGCTTTAAGGGCAGTATCCAGGACCGTGACAACCTCGTCCTTATTGCCCTCGATGACGGTCTTGTATACCCGCTGAACCGGCGAGACCTCTTCCGTCACCTTCCGGCCTTTTGAAGAATCCTGTGCACCCTGTGCAGACACGGTGAAATGGCTGATGTAGGTTTTGGCCTGACTGTCCCGCTGCATCAGGACATCCGATGCCCGCTTGATGTTCATGAATTCCTCGCTGCCGGGGTTTGCGATGGCATGGGTAAGCCCGTTCGTACAGGCCATAGAAAGGAAGGCAGCATTGATCCATGTCCTCTCGGGAAGACCGAACGAGACATTGGAAAGGCCAAGGACGGTTCGACATCCAAACGTAGAGGCACACCAGCTGATGGTCTTGAGCGTCTCGAGAGGTGCTTGCGGATCAGCCGATACCGCCATGGTAAGGGCATCTACGATGATATCCTCTCTGGTAAACCCGTATTTCTGCGCAGCTGAAAAGATCTCCTCAATAAGGGGGATGCGTTCCTGAGCGGTCCTGGGCAGTTTCTTTCCGCCGAGCGGCAGGAGAATGAACATGGCCCCGTAGGTTTTCGCAATCTTCAAAAGGACATCGAGCTTGTTCTCTTCTGCAGAAATGGAGTTTATCAGTGCCCTGCCGGGATAGATCCTGAGTGCCGCCTCGATGGCCTTCGGCAGGGACGAATCGATGCAGAGCGGGGTATCCGTGCTGCATGAAAGATCACGCACCACCCGGGTAATGGTCGCAACCTCGTCAATGCCGGGCATACCTGCATTGACATCGAGGAGGTCTGCTCCCTTGTGGCTCTGTTCCCGTGCGTACTGCCTTGCCAGCGTTGTCTTGCCTTCGAGCAGTTCGGCCTGCAGATCCTTCTTGCCCGTCGGGTTGATCCGCTCGCCGATGATAGTAAGCGGGGAGCCTTCAGTAAAGACGACCGTCCTGCGCGCAGAACTCACTGCTGAGACGGATTTCACGGCCGGTTCGGCCGGCACAAGTCCCGCTGTCTGAGACTTGAGTTCCCTGATATGTGCAGGCGTTGTCCCGCAACACCCGCCCAACAGGTGCACCCCTGCGGAAACGAACTCCCCGGCAAACGCGGAGAAATCACCCGGACCCATATCAAAGAAGGTTTTTCCCTGCCTGAGCTTCGGCAGGCCGGCATTGGGTTTTGCCACAAGCGGTATCGTGGCGTAGGGTTTCATGGCCCTTATCAGGGGGATCAAGCCGTCAGGCCCGGCAGAACAGTTGCAGCCCACGGCATCGGCACCCAGCGACTGCAGGGTGATCAGGGCCGAAACAGGGTCTGTTCCGTTCAAGGTCCTGCCTGCTGCTTCATACGTCATGGTCACGATGGTGAAGATGTCCGCGATCTCCTTGACCGCGATAAGCGCGGCACGGGCCTCCTGAATATCTATCATGGTTTCGATGACTATGAGGTCCGCTCCGCCGGCGATGAGCCCGTTGACCTGCTCTTTGAATACGGCAACCGCCTCCTCAAAGCCCACCTCTCCAAATGGTTCGATAAACCTTCCCGTGGGGCCGATATCACCGGCTACGAGCCGGTCTTCTCCTGCGATCGACCTCGCCAGCGAGGCAAGGTCGCGATTGATCCCGGCCACGTCTTCTGCCCCGTACTGGGAGAGTTTGAACCGGTTTGCACCGAAGGTGGAGGTATAGATAATATCGGCTCCGGCCAAGAGGTAGTCCTCATGCACCGATGCAAGACACCCTGTATTGTCAAGGCACCATAGCTCCGGACACACCCCCTCAGGCATGCCCCGGGCCTGCAGCTCAGTGCCCGTAGCACCGTCCAAGATGATGATTCGACCGCGAAACTTGTGGAGAATCTCCTGTTTTGTCTTCACGAAAACCTCGCTTGTATATTCAATTCACTGCCCGGAAGTATGTATGCCGGCAACGGCAGTCACAGACTTTTCCGGGACCAGCACAAAATCCCGGGTGATATCCACCCCGAGTTCGTGCATCATCAGAAGATCATACATGATCTTCTGATTGTCCAGGGCAAAATCACCATACCCGGCTGAATACCGCCTGCTGGTGAGCCGCCTTGCCCTGCGTCTGAGATCCTGATTAACATATCCCATGATCCAATCCAAGGCCGCATCCGTTATCTCGCTTGCAACCGCATCGAGGATAACCCCCCGGGTCATGTTGTCCCCCATGACATCGGAGTGTATCTCTTCCATAATCCTGCTCCCTGCCGTGGCCCCCATCACAAGGGCCCCGGTGCACCCACCCATCATACGGGCGAGCCCGGAACTCCTCAGAGAACACCCCCCCTCCAGGTGGATGGATGCCCCTTCGATTGCCTCTATGCCCAGGACCTTTGCAGCCCCCTTGAGCTCGATGAGCCCCATGGCATGATCGATGCAATCCTCCACCAGTCCCTCCTTATCAGGAGGGATTTGCGTGCGGTCTCTCCTGTAGCCGAGCCTGGCATAAATCGCCCTGATCGGCACGGGCACGATAATGGACGGGAAAAATACCGGCCTGGTCTTCTCACACATCTTCATAGATCTAAAAGGAATCATGAAAAGATTCAATAAGATCTTTTCCATACGAGGATTTTCGGGTGATTCATATGATAATCAATTGAAACATGTAAAGTCATTTCGCCATGTTATACACAGAAAACAATTTGCCAGTTTGATTTGTATTATGATATGCTGATAACACATACTGTGCAACAAAGAAGGGGTGGACCATATGGATCTTGATCGGCTTTTCTATCCACAAAGCATTGCAGTGATCGGGGCATCACCGTCCCTCAAAGGGGGAGGGAAATTCCCTTACTATCAGGTGATAACCTGGGCCGGATACACCGGAAGGCTATATCCGGTTAATCCCAAATATGACGAGATCGATGGAGCAAAGGTATACCATTCCCTCGACGAACTCCCCGAACCTGTAGATTTTGTGATTGTATCGGTTTCCGCACAATATGCCATTGAAACCATGGAGGCTGCAGCGAGAAACAAGGCGAAATTCATACATTTCTTTACCTCGGGTTTTTCAGAGGTGGGAAACTTCGAACTCGAAGAGGCCCTGGTCAAGATTGCGAAAAAGACCGGGATACGGATCATCGGCCCGAACTGTATGGGCGTACACTGCACGGAATCCAAGATCACCTGTGATATCCCCCAATCGCCAATCACGGAGGTGGGCAATGTTGCCTTCCTTGGCCAATCAGGAGGTATGACCAATAATTTCATGCGCATGGCACACTCCCGGTATCTGGGGCTCAACAAGATCGTATCGTATGGAAACCAGATCGACCTCAAGGTCGAAGACTATATGGAGTATCTAGCCGCAGATGAGGGCGTAAAGGTCATTGCCGCGTATATCGAGGATATCAAAAATCCCGGGGCCTTCATCGAGGCCCTGAAAAAGACTACACCGATCAAGCCGGTGATCATCCTCAAAGGGGGTTCCACCGAGCAGGGGGCAAAGGCGGCAGCGTCCCATACCGGTGCAATGGCCGCCCGGTCAGACCTCTGGACCGCCATCATGCGGCAATACGGGTGCATCGAGGCACAGAACTTCGAGCACATGATGGACCTGGTCATGATGGGGGTGGCCGATTATCTGCCCCAGGGACCACGCCTCGGGTTTCTCGGTGCAGGAGGGGGCACATCCGTCCTGTTTACCGATCTTGCAGCCAAGAGGGGCATGTCGTTGCCGGAGCTCAGCCATGAGGCACAACAGATGATCAGCGAAAAGATCAGCGATGTCAATACGAGCACGACAAATCCGGTGGACCTCGGGTTTTACGGCTTTGACTTCGGCATCATGGCACACACCATCCAGGCAATGGCCGATGATGATGCCATTGATGTCATCATCCCCTATTTTTCCCTCGATTTCATCACGTCGTTCCAGAGAGACCAGATCGAAAGCGGGCCTCATATCATTGTAGAGGCCGCACAAAAGATTGATAAGCCCATTATCCCCATCCTCTCGCGATTCACCGAAAATATGGTGGAGATCGAAGAGGTACGTATCCGGCTCGCCTCCATATTCAGAAAGGCCGGTCTTGCTGTTTACAGCACCCCCCAGGATGCGATAGAATCCATCAGCGGCGTCCTCAAGTGGCGGATGAATCACTGCGTGCAAGACGATGCTTCCTCCGATCACTGCAGAGCAGAGGCGCTGTAAAAACTCGAAAAGAAGGATTCTTATGAAGTATCTCGTGATGGGGGCTGGTGCCCTGGGCAGTGTATTCGGCGGCCTGCTTGCGGAAAAAGGCCATGATGTCACCTTTGTGGGCCTCGATGACCACCTCAAGGCCATGAAGAGCAAAGGGCTTAAAGTCACCGGCATCTGGGGCGACCATACTATTAACGATGTTTGCGCATACTACGGAACAGCAGAACTCTCAGGCACGTTTGATGTGGTGCTCCTGAGTGTAAAATCCTACTTTACCGCTGACGTGATCAGGCAGACGCTGCCGTTCATGACCGAGAAAACCCTGGTTTTTTCCATCCAGAACGGCCTGGGCAACTGGGAAGCCATAGCAGAGGTGGTGGGATGGAACCGCACCGTGGGCGCACGGGTCATCTTTGGTGCGGAGATCGTGGAGCCCGGTACTGCTCGTGTCACGGTCTATGCAGACAAGGTACTGCTCGGGAGCCCCACGGGTGATGCGCCTGAAGACATGATCAGAGAGGTCTGTGACGACTTCAATGCGGCGGGCATCCCCTCGGCCGTCAGCAAAGAGATAGCGGCCTCCCTGTGGGGAAAGATCCTCTACAACAGTTCGTTGAATCCCCTGGGAGCCATCCTGAATGTGCCCTACGGCCGCCTGCGCGATGTCCCGGAGGTGCTCGATGTCATGCGCCGCATCATCGAGGAGATCTTTGCCGTTGCACAGGCAAAGGGTTTGAACCTGGGCTATGAGGGACCTGATGACTACTACCGTTTTCTCGTCGAGGAACAGATCCCGCCTACTGCGGAGCACCGGGCCTCCATGCTGCAGGACATGGAGCTGGGACGGCGAACCGAGATCGATGCCTTGAACGGGGCGATCTCCCGCTATGGAAAAGATTTGGGAGTTCCCACTCCGGTAAACGACGTGATCACGGCCATCATCAAGGGGCTCGAGACGAAATCACGGTAAAGGCCCCTTTCTGTTTTCAGGAGTGTCTTTCCGGCTGCGGTTCCGCGGGAATCTTCCCAGTTCCAGGCACGGATCGCAGCCGATGGGTTCAACCGTTCTTAATCCGATCTAAAAGTCAAGGTTCACGGTAGTTCCGGTGGCAGCGGGCGGTATTTCCATTCTCGCAACCCCGTCAAAAGCAACGATGCGGTAGGATCCTTCAGGCAGGGCGATCTCGTACGATCCTCCCGGGGCGACCTGGACAGTCTTGATAGCAATCAGCTTCCCGGCTTCGCACGGGGATTCCTGCAGGAACTGTATCGTGACGGCCTCTTCGTTCGTGGTCACATTGCACGTGATACTGCCCATGGTTGCATCGCTCAGTGTAAAGGAGATCTCGTAATCCTCGTTGTTTGCCGCAGCAACAGCTGAACAGACTGGAACGAACACGTCCTTGTACGCAACGATGCTGTACTCTCCGGGTTCCAGGTACATGAGATACTCTCCATATTCATCGGTAAGGGTCGAGGTATGTACCGTGATCCTGCCTGTCTCCGGATCATAGACCTGAGCGCTGATTAGGACGCCGCTCAAAGGCGAACTCTCATCATCGGTGACCACCCCGTCTACGATGGCATTTTCAATAGTGTCGATCACCTTGATGGTTGGTTTCAAAAGCCAGTTCCCGCTGGTGCCGGCTTTGACTACTGATTGGTCTGCGTCAAAGTCGAGAACCAGTTCGGTGGTCAGGCCTGCAGTGACGTCAAAGGCATGGACCAGCTTGATGCCTGTTTTGTAGCCGCTCGGTATCTTTAACTCGTGATAGTTGTTTTCGCTGTCAATAATATAGTTCGCAAACGGGTGGTTTTCACTCAGGATGTTGAGTTCTTCATCAGGTTGTTCCCCGACAATGAGGCGCACCTGGGTGTACTGCCCGGTCTCAAGTGTTGTTACACCAAGCTGTTCAATCACCCCGTTTACCAGTTCCAGAAGATTGAAGGTCGTCTCCGGTGTACCGACAACAAGCCACGTGCCGTCCTGATCATCTCCTATGTGAACCTGCACCTCGTCTATGGTTACGTATATGGCATTGTAGTCATCGGATGCCGCATCGGTAAGCCCAACAGATAATGTCCCTGTCTGGGTTGAAGAGGAACTGTTGCTACAGGCCTGGATCATCATGCAGACCGCCAGGAATATCATGATGAGGACATTCATGGTTGTTCGTTTCGTCATAGGTTCTCCTTTTGCACTGCTATTTCATTGCAAAATGGAATGCAAGAAACATGCAATCATATCTCAATTCAACAATGCTCATAAATTCAGAGCACTAGCAAAATCACTTATTCCTCTGCACAAGGAACAGAAGAAAAAATGTACAATTTTTGTGTAATCGGTTTCACATTTGAACACACGGTATGTTACTTTCTTTGCTTGTGCGAATGACAATTTTGCATGGATGGCAAAATTAAACGCGCCGAAGGACGCGCCCACAGAAAGGTTATGGATGACCAGAGTCAATTCGAAGCTACTCTTGCTCGGATTCAACAGGTTTGTCCGGATGTCTTTTCGGCCTGACCGGTTCCAGCTGTTTTAATTCATCCACCTGAGCATAATCGCCAGTCATCCGTGCCTGTTCCTCGGCTTTATCCAGCTTGAGCTTCCATTCCCGGCGCTGTGCATCATACTCCCGGCGCTGTGTTCTATATTCCTCGCGGGCAAGGGTCTTCTGCTCGCGTTCCTGCTTCAGGTCATAGTAATGTTCGAGGGCTTCAGGTCCCTTCTGCATGGCCAGCGTTTCTTTTTTCATCTCTATGTAACGCTTGATATCATCATCGGAAGGGCGTTTGGCTTCACTGCCGGAGAAACGTGATCCGGCAGAAGATGATGCCGGTATTCCGGAACTGGTGATGTCAGTAGTCTCCTGTTCAGACTCAGTCCCGGCCGACAGTTTTTTCTCATTGGTGATGTTCGTGTCGGTATATGCAAAGTCGGCTCGATCAGCGTTCTTCATCCGGTTGCCTTCAGCCAGCGCTTGCACCGTCTCAACCGCTGTGTCTTCACGTATGTTTGCACCGGGCAGCATAACCCTGATCCCGATGGCAATCAAGATCAGAACAATTAACCCAATCAGTGGGAAAATGAATTTCTGCATGGATATTCCTTGATAAAAAGCCGGGGGCATTGTGCCCCCAGCTTTTTTTGCTCCTGCTGATGATTCTTACTCGAAGATGCCGTCCACAGGGGTGACGTCGAAGCCGTCAATCCACAGAGAGCCTACATCTCCTGCAGTCGCGCCGCTGCCTGCAGCCACGGTAATCAACTCGCTGGTGATGGCCGAGGCTGTCTTCATGGATACAATTTCCACATCACCGCCATCGCCGGCAATATCGGTGGAATCGCCGCCGTTGAAGTACAGGCTGCCGCTCACTGTGGCCGTATCCACCGCCCACATATAGAAATCATAGCAATAACCGCCGGAGACAGTGCCGGTTCCGGTCGCCGTGCCGGTCGCCTCGCCGCCGGTGGCGATCACATCCCCGGTGTTGAGCACGTCGCCTGCAGAATACAATTCAATGTACTCATCGGCGCCGTATCCGGCATAGACTGATTCGCCATCGCCGGCATCGCCTGTTGCCTCACCGCCCAGGGCCGTGATCGTGCCAGTGTTCTCTGCATAGTCGTGGCCGTAGAAATAGACACCGCCGCTGTCGCCACCATTAAATCCACTGCCGCCGGAGACGTCGATATCGCCGGAGTTGAGCACCTCGGTGGTGCCGAAGTATGCCTCACCCTCGGCTTCCCAATCCAGATATCCGCCATCACCGCCGTAACCGGTGACGCCGGTTCCGCCCTTGGCAAGGATAGCCACGCGGTTTGCAATGGCGCCCACCGGGTAGGCAGTATAGTCGTCTCCGTACCAGGCGTCTTCGGTATACGCATCCACATCGCCTGCATCGCCGCCGTCGGTGGCGCCGTCGCCTCCGCTCACATCAATCTGGGCATACCCGAGAAGCTCGCTTGGCTGCACCGGTGGGAACACGGTATAATCGTAATTGTAGCTAGTTACATCAAAATAGCCGCCGTTGCCGCCATAGTAGCCGCTGCCGCCGTCGAGGCAGATATCCCCGGTCACCTGAATCGCTCCGGCCGCTACTTCGTCGCCATAGCCGCCGTCATAGCCGTAGTCCATGTAGAACTCGAGGTCGCCACCGTAGCCACCATAACTGCTATCGCCGACACCGACACCGCCGATGGCATGGATCTCGCCCGTACTGACAAGGTCGCCACCTCCGGTTTCGAGATATATATCTCCACCATCTCCGCCGTTGCCAAGCTCGCCTGAACAGTCGCCGCCATCGGCATACAGAGCCCCGGAGCTTATAAGGTCACCGGCATAATTGTCGCCGCCATAACAGGTTATACTACCCGCGTCTCCTCCTGCAGTGGCGCCGTCCCCACCATGGGCAACCATGTCGCCGGAGTTGAACAGTGAGAGGGAAGCATCCATATAAATATCGTCGCCAATTCCACCTGCTCCAGTTGAACCGGTCCCGCCCGTTGCATAAAGATCACCGGAGTTGTAGATCTGGCTGTCAGCATAGAAATCGACATCGGCTGCATTGCCGCCGGTGGACCCGTTGCCGCCTGAAGTATCGACGCCCCCGGTGTTGATCAGGGTGCCGTAATTGCAGTCAATCTCTATACCATAGGAAGAGTTATTGTTGTATACTCCTGCCCAGCCGCCGATACCGATGCCGTCACCATTACCGCCGGAGGCGTCGATCATGCCGGCCAGATAGATGCCGTTGTCCGCATCGATCGAGAGACGTCCGCCGTCGCCACCGCGTGCACCACTTTCAGCAGCAGCAGCATCACCGGAGATGTCGAGTACAGAGCCTTCGGCCATTGTCATGCGGCCGGAGATATTCAGCACCAATGAACCCTTGTCGCCAGCCAGTGCTGCCAAGTCGTGCCGTAGTTCGCCTGTTTCAGAAAGATCTGCAGTGGCCAGTGTACCGTTGATCACCAGATCGTCAGTAAGCCACACGTAGGCGGCATCCATGGAACCATTGGTGTTCCAGTCGTAGTTCAGTCCGAGGGTAAGCGTGGCCCCGGCATCCACCTTCAGACCGGTTGCTCGTTCCTCGGCCTCAGCAAGCACGCCATCGCCGTCTGACACAAAAAGGTAGTAATAATCTTCTTCTGTTGTACTATCTAGAACCATATAGAGCTCGCCTTCTGCAGGTTCCTCGGTTACCACGGCAACCACTGTATCTTCCGAAATGGATACACCGTTGTCACCCAGACTTTCAGGATAGACCGGTGTCGGCACGGTGAAGCTGGTGTCGAGATCCCTGGTTTTTACATACATGCCCACGTTGGCATAGCAGTCAAGATACACATCGCCGCCGTCGCCGCCGTATGCACCTGTGCCTTCACCGCCTTTCATAGAGATGACATACGACCCGTCATCACCCGCAGGCTCATCCAGTTCTCCGGTCTGGTTTCCCGACATGATCTCAGTGACATTGGTGTCGCCATCATCATTGCACCCGAAGGTAAGCAAACAGAATAGAGATGCGCAAACAAGTAGCCAATACCTATACTTCATATTTCCTCCTCAAGAGAATTTTCCGGCAGAAGAAGCTCTGCCGTTAAGTTTTAGAAAGGTTATGCATGGTTTAAATAAGGTAAACCTATGTATCTTGCTCAATGGTGTATGCTCTCTCAGATGCTGTATTTTAATAATTAATATGAGCTGTTATTTAGTTTTTCTAATATACCGTTGTTATTTCTTATATGTCAATACGGATATAAAGTGAAAAAACATTAGGAGAAAATGAGATCTTTTCCATTTTTCTCCTACTCCATGGGATTCAGTACCCAAAGAGGTCCACTAAGAAGTACGCGTCGGAGCGAACCCGAAGGGTGGCTTCTAAGGGGATCCCCTTTGCTGTGCTGAAATTCATAGCTCGGGAGAAAATTCAAAACGATCTTCCCCTGGCATCATAACTTGTAAAAAACATTTAAGAACCTATATACAATATCGAGCTTATTCAAGAACATACATTGACAGAGGGATTATTCTATTCGTTTACATCCGACTATCAACCTTTTAATAACAAAGTCAACATGATGGGCGTTTTTCGAGTATTCCCATTCTGACTCTTCTAAAATTTGCTCAAATTCCAGTTTTTCTTTTTGGTTTATTGTTGCGCTAATAGTAGTCTGATTGTACCTTTTATTAAAGATGTCACAAAAATATAAATCTACAACAACATAGACCTGCTTATTCGTTTCATTGATTAATCTCCCCTTAACTCTTGGATGGAATATATTATATTCTCTCGGTGTCATAATTTCTAAACGGTCAAAAGAAAGATACTGGTTGATATCCCCCCTTGAGAAGAAGGCAAAAGAAAGAATTGGGACAGACAACATGAAAATGATGGCTAATACACTTACAATTTGTCTTTTCATAATATACATCCTTCCCTTTCAAAATGAATGCTATAAAAATTGCCTCCTTTTACCTGAAATGGAGTCAAAATATAGAATGGTTCATTCGTTGTATCGTTCTTTTCGTAATCAATACTATTAAGCCCTCTATGACCTCGATTACATATCGGAATACATAATCCATTATCAATAATAACTGTGTATAGTATAACATACATACAACAAACCCCATGCTCCTTTCACAGTAACTTGGCATCGAACCAAACGAGTCCCCTTGGAAGACGGCGAGGGAGTGCAGGAAAAATCCGGGAACGAGCAATTCCTGTCTGAGCGAAGCGGAGCCGAGTGAGTTTATTGCGAGCGGATTTTCCCGAGTGAGCGAACGAACTCCGTCAGGAGTGGCTTCTCGGGGTGCCCTTTCTTTGGTTCCGTTTCTTTGGGCAAGCAAAGAACTGAACAATAAAAA
>Ga0209408_1001165_pt1 | contig 17186 bp, 14 predicted proteins | sample AD_UKC107_MetaG_FD_184422 | JGI IMG/M metagenome (GOLD analysis project Ga0209408, IMG submission 184422) | Active sludge microbial communities of municipal wastewater-treating anaerobic digesters from Hong Kong - AD_UKC107_MetaG (SPAdes)... | ecosystem: Engineered > Bioreactor > Anaerobic >... | reverse complement strand
TGCTTTGCCGATCATGTTCGTCGGCAGTGTTCTGATATTTTTTGTCCATAAGCGCAAAATACAGGAACTTGGCAAAGCCATTCTTGGCTTCGGCATGCTTTTCTTCGGACTCGAAACCATGGGTGGTGCCCTGAAACAACTCGTGAACGAACCGGCTTTCAGTCAAATGCTTCTAAGTGTGGCCGATCATCCGATTTTGGGAGTCCTGGTCGGCGTAGGTACGACGGCGGTCATCCAGTCGTCTTCCGCCACGATCGGTATCTTGCAACAACTTTATTCGACCGGAGGCATACCACTTATTGGCGCCATTGCCATTGTTCTTGGCGACAACATCGGTACTACTGTCACATCTGTGTTTGCATCTATTGGCGGGTCATCAGCCGCCAAGAGAACCGCCGGCATCCATGTTATGTTCAACACGATAGGAACAATCGTATTTTTCATTCTTTTACGGCCCTATACAGAGTTGATCGGGTTCTTGGCCGAATACATATTCGGAAGCGACTACTTAACGAATAAACTGACGATTTCCTTGGCGCATGTATTGTTCAATATCATCAATGTGGCGATTATGTACTGGTTCATCAAGCAACTTGTCTGGCTTATCTCCAAAATCATTCCTTCCCGGAATGAAATCGAAGTTGATGACATTGTCTTAGAAGAAAAGTTGATAAAAGAATCTCCCGATCTTGCTTTGGAAAACGCAAGAAAAGCCATCATCAACATGGGTAATGTTACCAGAGCTATGTTCGAATACGCCTACAATTTCTCGTTTGCGAATGATCATCGGGATTATGAAATGGGTGCGCAGTGCGAAGAATTGTTGGACACTATGGACGATAAAATTCATAATTATCTTGTAAAAATCGGCGCCAACGACTTGGCAAACAGGCAGATTCAGCAACTGGCGAAGGATATCGACACGATCACCGACCTAGAAAGAATTGGCGACCATTTAAACAATATCATTGGCTTTTTCCAGGAAAGATACGACATCAAGATTGCACTCCACGAGGAAGCCAGAGCTGACTTGCTCAATCTGTATGACTTCCTGCGCAAGACCTTGAAGGATTCACTTCTTGCATATGTAAATAAAGATAAAATATTGGCGAACGAAGTCAACATCAGAGAAGACACCCTGGATAAAATGGTTAAAATGTATCGAAAAAAACATATAAATCGGATCAATGATCGCACATGTTCAGAAACTGAAGCTGGGTTCTATGTCGACATTCTTTCCAACATGGAAAGGATTGGCGACCATTGCAATAACATGGTGATAAACATTTTAAGTGACAGTTTCACGCATGATGAGCAATTCTATTAAAAAAGACATTAAAAAAAACTAAAATATTGCACTTGTATTTTCACATAGATTAATATATAATAATTTAAGCCATTCAAAGGAAGATATTTCTATTGGAAAAAACAGTCGAATTCAGAATGCAAATCGACGGTTCGATCGTATCCGCATTTACCGGCAAAGGCGCGCAAGAAGGCGACCGAATCATTTTCTCTGACGACGAAGGTCAAACTTACCGCTTGCAGATATCCGACGAAGAAGTCAGACTGTACCGCACCGGCAAGGAGGAACTCGCCATCCTGTTTCGTACGGGTATGCATTCCGGAGGAATTCTCAAAACCGAAGGCTTGGAATTCGAGATGAACGTGTTTACGAGATCCATCACGAACAAGCCGACCGAATTGATATTGGAATATGATCTATTGGATGAGAATGAGCCGGTAGCCAGACACTTATTGACGGCAAAATGGCAATGAAAACGGAAGGGAATCTACAGATGGCAGATTGGAATCAATTATCAATATTGGAAATTGCTGAGACGCTTTTAAAACAAAACGATAAACCGATGACGTTTCTCGAATTGTTTCAAGCAATCGGCGAATTGAAAAATCTTTCCGACGAGGAAAAAAGCGACATAATCTCACAGGTATATGCTGATTTCATCGTTTCGGCCAAATTCGTATATGTCGGTGACGACCTTTGGGATCTCAAAGGACGTCAATCAATCGATCTCTGGGACAAGGACGGAGCTTACTACGGCGAAACCACCGATTTCCAGGAAGACGAGGAAGAAACCGAAAAGGAATACGAAGAAGACGAGTTCGACGAAGAAATCGACGAAGAGACCGACGAAGAGATTGACGAAGAAGAGGAAGAATCCGAGGACGAATACGAGAAAGAGCCCGACTTCGACGAATTCGAAGAAGAAGAGGAAGAGGACATCGACTACGACGGTTTCGAAGATGAAGAAGCGAAATTTGTCGAAGACGAAGACGATATCGCTCCCGAAGAAGACGAGTTCGACAGCGACAAATACAACGAGTATATGGACGATTACGAAAAAATGTATGACAAATAGTCACAAATCCGTTTGCTTTTGCGCCGACTATTTGATATAATCGAAAAGAGCCAACAAAAGGTTCTCCCACGGGAGGCCTTTTTGTTTTTTTGAGGTGCATGATATGAAAGTGACGAAATTCATCTTTGTGACCGGCGGAGTCGTATCGAGTCTCGGCAAAGGAATCACCGCCGCATCTTTGGGCCGTTTGCTCAAAAATCGCGGGTTGAAGGTTTTCATGCAGAAATTCGATCCATATATCAACGTCGATCCCGGGACCATGTCCCCTTATCAACACGGGGAGGTTTTCGTGACCGATGACGGCGGCGAAACGGACCTTGACCTTGGGCATTATGAAAGGTTCATCGATGAAAATTTGACTAAAAATAGTTCGATAACCACCGGCAAAATCTATTCTTCCGTCATCGAAAAGGAAAGGCGGGGTGATTATCTTGGTGCCACAGTCCAGGTAATTCCCCATATAACGGATGAAATAAAATCCAAACTGGCGATCGCGGCCCGGGAATCGGACGCCGATGTCGTCATAACGGAAATCGGCGGAACGGTCGGCGACATCGAATCGTTACCGTTTTTGGAAGCAATTAGACAAGCCAGACGCGATTATGGATTTCATAACACAATGTATATTCACAATACCCTTGTTCCATATTTGGAAACGACCGGTGAACTGAAAACCAAGCCAACCCAGCATAGCGTCAAGGAACTGCGTTCTCTGGGAATCACCCCGGATGTCATCGTCTTAAGAACCAGTCATGAAATAACCAACGCCGCCAGAGAGAAAATCGCCCTTTTCTGCGATGTCAGAAAAGAAGCGGTCATTCAGTGTTTGAATGTGAAGATTCTCTACGAAGTCGCTTTGAAATTCCAGCAGCAAAATCTCGACGGGATTGTTTGCGAACATTTGATGCTCGATACAAAAGCAGCGGATATGACCGAATGGAAGGTCTTGATCGAAAGAATCAGAAATTTGAAAGAAGAAGTAACGATTGCCCTTGTCGGCAAATATGTTTCCTTGCACGATGCCTATCTTTCTGTTTCGGAAGCTTTGCGACATTCCGGATATCACCATTCGGCGAAGGTCAATATCGAATGGATAAATTCCGGCGAGATCAATCCGGAAAACGTGAAAGAGAAAATCGGAAACCCAGACGGCATAATTGTGCCGGGAGGATTCGGATCACGTGGTACCGAAGGAAAAATCCAAGCAATCAAATATGCCCGGGAAAACGGCATACCGTTTTTGGGATTATGTCTGGGGATGCAGATGGCTGTCATCGAATATGCCCGCGATGTATGCAAAATGGAAGGAGCTAACTCGACCGAATTCGATCCGAAAACACCATATAACGTCATTGATTACCTCCCTGAACAATACGAAGGCATCAACATGGGAGGGACGATGCGCCTAGGATTATACCGATGCGAGATCGAAGATAATACCCTCGCAATGAAGGCTTACAAGAAGCCGGAGACATCCGAAAGACATCGTCATCGCTATGAACTTAATAATCGGTATAGAGATGTCTTGTCACAAAACGGCATGATTTTCTCGGGAATCAACCCGGAAACCGGCTTGGTGGAAATAATCGAACTCAAAAATCACCCGTGGTTTGTCGCCTGCCAGTTCCACCCGGAGTTTCTGTCCCGTCCCGACAAACCCCACCCTTTGTTTTGTGGTTTCATCCACGCAGCGCTAAAAAGAAAACACAGCCAGTGAAAATGGCTGTTTTTTGTTTACAAAACAAAAAGGTGGAATTGCGCCTTGATAGTTGTTATAATGGAAACGAGGTGAAAAGCATATGGATCTGAAAGTACGGTTTCATGAATTATTGAAAAAGGAAAAGGCCTACGAATATGCGATGCAGATAATCGGTTGGGATTCCCAGACTGAAGCACCCAGGGATTGCTTTCCTCATCGAGCAGAAATGATGGGCATCTTGAGCGGAGAACTTTTCCGAATCGCCAGCGGCAAGGAAATGCAGGAGACGGTTTACGGATTATATGATAAGAAAGATGCGCTTGACGATATCACATCACGGGAAATCCGCAAAGCCAAGAAGCAACTCGACAAGATCGTCAAGATTCCGGAAAACGAATATGTCGAATATATGAGCCTGCTTCAAATGGCCCAGAGAATCTGGGAAGACGCCAAAGCCAACAATGATTACGAATCTTTCAAGGGAACGCTTGGAAAAATTATCGAATACACAAAAAAATTCGTATCATATTACGGCGAAGGAAAACATCCGTATGATGTGTTGTTGGACGATTACGAAGACGGAATGACCATGAAAGACTACGACGAGTTCTTCAACGTCCTGAAACAGGAATTGGTTCCGTTCGTAAGACAAATTTTAGCGGCGAAAGACAACCACGATTACCGGTTCATGGAAGAAAAATACGACATCGACGCCCAGAAGAAATTCAGCGATTATCTGATGGATGTCATGTGTTTCAACCGCAACCGCGGCTTGTTAAAACAAAGCGTACACCCGTTCACTTGGGGAACATCCCCCGAAGATGTGCGGTTGACAACGAGATATATTGAAAACATGGTGTTCTCCAACGTGTTCTCGGTCATCCATGAACTCGGCCACGCGACCTATGAGCAACAAATAGATTCCAAATGGAACGATACTTATCTGACCGGCGGAACATCAATGGGCATCCATGAATCGCAATCGCGGTTTTACGAAAACATCATCGGACGTAGTCAGGAATTCTGGAATACTCACTATCCGAAAATGAAATCGCTGTTTCCGGAGCAATTGAAGAATGTTGACGCCGAACTGGCGCATAGAGCCGTTAACCGTGTCGAAGCCTCGCTGATTCGTGTCGAAGCAGATGAACTCACTTATCCCCTTCACATCATGTTGCGTTACGAGATCGAACGGATGATAATGACCGGCCAAACCAATGTCGACGAATTGCCGGCGCTTTGGAATGACAAAATGGAAGAATACCTGGGAATTCGTCCAGAAACCGATTCTGAAGGCGTTTTGCAGGATGTTCATTGGAGTAGCGGCATGATCGGTTACTTCCCGACATATGCTCTTGGCAGCGCCTACGCCGCCCAGTTCTACAACGCTATGAACAAGGATTTCAATGTTCTGGAAGCTGTCAAAAACAACGACATGGGAAAAATCAACGCTTGGTTGAAAGAGAAAATCCATCAGTACGGATCCAGCAAAGATCCCAAAGAATTGCTTCTTTCCGTCACCGGAGAACCGTTCAATCCCAAATACTACATAAACTATTTAAAAGACAAATACAGCAAACTATATTTATGAAACGAGGAATAGACAATGTTATTGACAAAAAACACAATCGAACAGATTCTTGAAGTCGGACTTTCGACGGGAGCGGATTTTGCGGAAGCTTTCGTCGAAGAAAACTATCACAACAATTTTCAATTGGTTTCTGGAAGAATTGAAAAAGCCAACAGCAGCAAATCTTTCGGAACCGGCATCAGACTGGCCCGCAAACTCCAAAGCGTTTACGGATACACCAACAGCCAGAACCCAAAAGACATAATCAAATTGGCCGAAGATCTTTCCAAGAGTTTCAACGACGAAGAAAAAACAGCCAGGAAACCGTTGATGAAATTGGAAACCGGAACTCATCATCAAGTAAAAAAAGCACCGAGAGACGTAAGTCAGGAAGAAAAAGTATCCTTGATGAAAAAGGCATACAACGCTGCCAGAAACTTCGATAAAGCAATCCAACAGGTAGCGATTAACCTTATCGATTCCGAACAGGAAGTCTTGATTGCAAACTCGGAGGGACGTTTTGTAACAGAAAAAAGATATCGTGTCCGGATATATATCAACGCTGTTGCTGGAAACGGTCAAATAATGCAAACAGGCACAGAAGGACCCGGAAGCGGCAAGGGTTACGAATATTTCGACGAAGATATCGATGTTGAAGCGGTAGCCAAAGAAGCAGCGAGAACGGCTATTACAATGCTAGGAGCAGAAGAATGCCCGAGCGGTGTAATGTCTGTGATCATTAACAACAAATTCGGCGGCGTCATTTTCCACGAAGCATGCGGACATAGCCTGGAAGCCACATCTGTTGCGAAAAACGCATCGGTATTTTGTGGAAAGATGGGAGAAAAAATCGCCGCGCCGATCGTGACGGCAATCGATGACGGAACCATCGAAAACGCATGGGGCTCATCCAATTACGATGACGAAGGATATCCTCAGCAAAGACGTGTTCTGATTGAAAACGGGATATTGAAATCGTATATGATTGATCTGCTCAACACGCGAAGGATGAGCGGAAAAGCCACCGGATCGTCACGCAGGGAATCATACAAGTTCGCTCCGACATCCCGCATGAGCAACACATTCATCGATAACGGATCATCAACCTTCGAGGAAATCATCGCCAATACCAAATACGGCTTGTTCGCCGCCAAAATGGGCGGAGGATCTGTCAATCCCGGAACCGGCGATTTCAACTTCGCTGTTTCGGAAGGGTACATAGTCCGGGATGGAAAAATCGCCGAGCCGGTAAGAGGAGCGTCCCTTGTCGGAAACGGAGCGGACATTCTCTTGAAAATCGACATGATCGGAAACAACCTCAGCCGCGCCGAAGGCATGTGCGGATCGGTTTCCGGATCGATTCCCGCCGATGTCGGGCAACCGACAATCAGGGTTTCATCCGTGACTGTCGGCGGCAAGAAGGGGGACAAATAAAATGATCAACGTAGAAAAACTGTTTGAAAAAGCAAAAGATAAAGGTTTTGTCGATGTCCAGATATTCAAAACCGGAACCAGGGATCTGAGTATCGAGGTATTCGATGGAGAACTTGAAAAATATGAAATAGCCGATACTTCCAGTCTGACAATCAAAGCGATCAAGGATGGAAAAATGGTGACGTTTGTGACGGAAGTCATGGATGACGAGGACATCGATATGATCGTTGATGCCATGTTGAAGAATGTCGGGGTCATCACTTCCGTTGACGAAGCTGAGATCTATGCCGGAGACGAAAAATACGAAGAACTTACCGGTATGTATAATCCCGAGATGGAAAACCTTGATATTGCGGACAAAATCGATTTGGTAAAGAAACTCGATTCATTCATGCACAAAGAAGATTCTCGAGTTAAAATTGTCGAATGCGAATATGCGGAATCGACCAAGAGTGTGTTATTGCAAAACACCAAAGGATTGAAACTGACCGATCATCTGAACAGCGCTTATTTCGGTGCATCTGCCATCGTCAACGACGGCAAGGATCAGCGGACCGGGTTTGATCTCGTTATCAGCAACGACATGGCCGACTTCAAACCGGAAGAACTTTCCAACACGATTGTCACTGACGCCATCAAGGCGCTGGGATCCAAACCGGTTCCCTCGGCCAAATATCCCATCGTATTTGACAGAAACGCCATAGCGGTATTGTTTTCGGCATTCCAAAGAATCTTTTCCGCCGATAATGTTCAAAAGAGCATGTCGCTTCTAAAAGGAAAACTCAATACGAAAATCGGATCCGACAAAGTAAACATCGTGGACGATCCTTTCCTCAAAAAAAGCAATCTGAGCCGTTCGTTCGACGACGAAGGCGTAGCCACCAAATACAAAATGTTGGTGGAAGCCGGCGTCTTGAAGACATACTTGCACAATTTGGTCACCGCAAAGAAAGATAAAATTCAGCCGACAGGAAACGGGTTCGGCGGTTCGGTGGCTCCGACCAACTTCATGCTGCTGCCGGGGCAGGCGACCAAAGACGAGCTGATCGCATCGCTTTCCAACGGATTATACATAACCGATGTCCAGGGAGCCCATGCCGGCGCCAATCCGGTCAGCGGGGATTTCTCCTTACAGGCGATGGGATTCGTCGTGAAGGATGGCAAAGTGGCCGAGCCGGTGGCGCTCATCACTGTCGCCAGCAACTTCATCGATTTTCTCAACGATATCGAAGAAGTAGGAAACGATGTCAAAACATCCTTTTATGGAATAACCTGCCCATCTGTCAAGGTCGGTCCGCTTTCCGTATCCGGCCTTTGATTGATTGCATAATACCAAAGCATCCTTCGGGATGCTTTTTTTATGAAAAACAAAGATTGCCGGTAAGAAAGGAAGTGTGGTATCATTTGTATATGAAACACACGGCAGGAGAAGGAACATGAGAAATTTCGAATACATCCGTTGGATCGGAAGAACATATACGAACATAGAAGAAGCAGCAAAATATTTTTATTTCACCGCAAGCGGCTTTGAAACAACATTCAAAGGAACAATGGTGAAGGCCACATTCAAATCCTCCAAATATGACATTCCCGACAAGATGGCATATCTTGTCGCATTGATCGATACGGACGACCCTTTTGCCAAAGAAAACCGGACCTATGCCATCGACGAAGCGAAAAAAGAAATCGTCATCGCCAATCTGGAAAATAGGAAACACACAATAAAGTTTCTGAAAAGAAGCGAAGCATCCGATTCATCCCTTGCTCTGTTGTCGATCGAAACGGACGGGCGTTTTATCATGTGCGACGAAACCGGGGATTTCAAAATGCAATTCATCGCAGCTTCTTCATCAACCGGATACGGGAATCTGGGTAATCTTTCGACAGCCAAAAGCACCGGAAATTCAGACGGACTGAAAGGCTTCGCATATTTGACCTCATACATGCTTGGTGCCGAAGTCGACATATTCGCCGCCAGCGGGTGGGGCGTGACCAGGGGATGGAATACTGGAGGAAGAATATCCGAAACCGAGAATATTCCGGAAGCATACGATTACATAGCGATTACAGACCAAAATACGATCGATAGAGTTATTGGCAAATGGGACCACTTTCATTACACTCCCGATGTCGTTGTCGTAAACCTTGGAACAAATGATTTCAACTCCTGCGGTTATGAGAACATGACGGAAGAGGAAAAAGAAAAAATGGAAACAGTATTTGTCACCCGTTATGCGGATTTCATCCATAAACTTGCCGATTTGTTTCCCAAGGCGCATGTCATCGTTGCTTACGGTTTGATGGGGGATGCCGCAATACTGGAAGCGCCGACGGCAAGAGCGGTGGCGCTTGCCAACACCCGGATCGGCTTTGAACGCGCGTATCTTTTTCTGATGGAAGCTGCCGGCTCAAACGGAAACCAGTTTGGTTCCGATTATCATCCGAATGTCGGTACCGGAATCAACGTGGCAAGATCGTTGGCGTTTTTTATCTCCCGTCTTTCGGGAAGAAAAATCATCAACGAAATAAAATGAGCAAGCAATGAAAATGAACCGGATCTTTGATTTCTGGCTGTTCGTTGAAAATAGAACGAAGATGTGATAAGATTTGATAAGTTACTAATTATCCACATATAATCGGAGCGCTTATGAACAATGAAAAAAATCTAATCAACATCAGCAAGAAAAGCTTCCTGAGCGTCATCATCATCCTTTTTGTTTTGATGGTAGCCGCCGGCATCCTGACAAAAGTGATACCGGCAGGCGAATATGCCAGGGATGCCGAAGGGGCCATCATATCGGATGACTTCCATTATCTGACCGAAAATGTCGGATTGGCGTTTTGGAAATGGGCTCTGGCCCCCTTCCTTGTTTTCGGAAGTTCCGACGGATTGACTATCGCCATGATATCGTTGTTCCTTTTAATCTTGGGAGGAGCGTTTTCCGTCATGGACAAAACCGGCGGAATCAGAGTAATCATCGATAAACTCATCAACCGGTTTAAGGAAAGAAAATACACGCTCATGCGGCTTATCATCCTAGTGTTCATGGTCTTCGGAGCCTTTTTCGGGATTTTTGAGGAGTCAGTGGCGCTATTGCCGATCATCATCCTTTTATCCTTGTCGCTCGGTTGGGACACGATGGTTGGAATCGGAATGTGTCTGTTGGCCGCCGGGTTCGGATTCGCAAGCGGGATCACCAATCCGTTTTCAGTCGGTATTGCTTCCCAAATCGCTGGCGTCAATCTGCTTGACGGCGTTCTTTACCGCCTGCTTATCTTCGGAGTTATGTATCTTATGCTCTCAACCTTTTTGGTAAGCTATGCTAAAAAAATTGAAAAAGACCCCTCCCGATCGCCATCTTTCGCGATCGACAGTCAAAAATCAAAAGATTTCGGGGAGTTAGAGGAAATACCTTACAAGAACAAGAGTCTAATTCTCAAATCCTACGTCATTATGTTTTCTTCGGTATTGCTCGTAGTCATAATAAGCTCGCTTCTTGACCTGTTTGCCGGACTTTCCATACCAACGATCCCCCTTATGGCGCTGGCTTTTTTGATCGGCGGGTTGCTTTCCGGTTACCTTATTACCCGGGATTTTCGTAAAACGCTAGCTTATTTTCTAAAAGGCGCCCTTTCTGTCGCTCCCGCAGTGCTTTTGATCATGATGGCGGCTAGCATCAAGTATATCATAACCACCGGATGCGTCATGGATACGATTCTTTACAAACTCTCCGGACTGCTTTCTGGACAATCGCCTGTTGTGGCCATTCTCATGATCTACGGATTGGTTCTTTCGGTTCAGTTCTTCATTGGTTCCGCTTCCGCCAAGGCCTATCTTATAATGCCGCTTTTGGTTCCGCTTGTATCAATCATCGGTATTTCCAAAGAGTTGTCGATTCTTGCGTTTATTTTCGGAGACGGGTATACGAACGTTATCTTCCCGACGAACGCCGTTCTTTTAATCGGACTAAGTATCGCTTCCGTGAATTACACCACTTGGCTGAAGTTTACCTGGAAGCTCCAGGTGGCGACACTTTTGCTTACGATCACATTGCTCATCGTCGGTTATTATATCGGCTATTGATGACTGTGAGTCTTTGGTGATCGACCTTTACTTTTATCCGGAAATCCGGTATAATTTAAACCGTAAATCCCATACCAAGGAGGATATGAATATGGCGCTTGTATCAGTAGAGGGAATGTTAAGAAAAGCATATAAAGAAGGATATGCCGTAGGTCAGTTCAATATCAACAATCTCGAGTGGACGAAAGCGATTCTTTTGACCGCCGAAGAAACAAAATCACCGGTAATCTTGGGCGTGTCGGAAGGCGCAGCCAAATATATGACCGGCTACAAAGTCGTGGCCGACATGGTCAAAGCCATGGTTGAATCCATGAACATCACTGTTCCAGTCGCCTTGCATCTCGACCACGGGACCTATGAAGGCGCTTATGCCGCCATCAACGCCGGCTTCTCATCCATCATGTTTGACGGATCGCATTATCCGATCGAAGAAAATATCGCGAAGACAAAAGAACTTGTAGCACTGACCAAAAAACTCGGTCTCTCGATCGAAGCCGAAGTCGGAGCCATCGGCGGAGAAGAAGACGGAACACTGGGCGGCGGCGAAATTGCCGATCCGCAAGAATGCAAAATGGTTGCCGACCTCGGTGTCACTATTTTGGCCGCCGGCATCGGAAATATCCATGGCAAGTATCCCGCCAACTGGAAAGGACTCAATTTCGAAGTCTTGCAAGAAATCAACGAGATAACCAAAGGCGTTCCGCTTGTTCTTCATGGCGGCACCGGCATTCCCGACGAAATGATCAAAAAGTCGATTTCGATGGGCGTTGCCAAAATAAATGTCAACACCGAATGCCAGTTGGTTTTTGCCGCGGCAACCAGAAAATATATCGAAGAAGGCAAAGACCTCCAAGGAAAAGGATACGATCCGAGAAAACTGCTGGCCCCGGGAGTCGAAGCCATCAAACAGTCCGTTAAGGAAAAAATGGAACTTTTCGGCTCTGTTGGAAAAGCTTGAAAAACGGCGGCGACAAATTGGATCCCCTGTTAAAAGAATATGGTTCCTGGCATAAAGAGAACGAGGAATTTTATCGTGAACTAGAAGAACACGACTCCGTCCTGTACGACCGCTTCCTTCCGGTTTATGAAGTATTGAATTACCTTTATGGCGAAATCACCGGAAACAACCTGGAAGAAACCGATGATCTGAACAAGATATTCGGGGTTGGACTGGAATATATTAACGATCAATTCCAAACATGTAAACTCTATCTGGATAAATATTTCCAGAATGACTTGCACGTTTTTCTCGCTTACGACCGGGTGGTGAACGCTCTGCTTTATTTAGAAGATGTGCGTTACGAACTCGAAGAGAATGGCCTGGATGCCAACAATGAGAAAATCGATCTTCTAATCGAAGAACTCGAAGCTATGCTCGAAGACAAAAAGCCGGTGGAGACAACCTTTTCGCTTTATGTCGATGATGCATTGCATGATGCTATCGGAGAAAAAATTTCAAGCTTTGTCGGCATCATCGACATTTTTGTCGAAGTAGCCGAAACATTAGGATTGCAGCTGTACGAAGAAAATGAAATTGTCATCGGAAAAAATTTGGAAGGAGATTGACAATGAGTAAAAAGCAATTTCTGATTTCAATCATCGCAATTGTCGTGATATCGGTGGGTTCGAGCGTGCTGATGATCGTATTGGAATGGAACGACAGCATTTCAAGTTCCATACTGTGGGGACTGATAATCCTGCTTATCGGATACACCTATCTGCGTTATCGCATTTCCGCCCCGCTACAGAGATTTTCTAGCAAATTCAATATGCTTGTGGATTATGATCTCGACATCGAACTTGCCAAGAACATGGCGTTTCAGGGAATGCAGGAAGCCCCGTTCAACAACATCAAGCAATATTACCAGATGTATTATTCCATGGCTCTTTATTATTCCGGGGAATATTCCGAAGCCATCAAGTATTTCCATCTTCTCGATTTGAAGAAACTGAATCCCATTTACCAAGTTCTGATTTTTTCAATCACGGCGTACTGCGCTTACGAAATTGACGATCAGGAAGAATTCGACCAAAGCCTCGACCGGGTCAAAGCGTTGGAAACGCATATCACGGGTAGATACCACGGATATGCCGCATCTTATGTTGATATTCTTGACAGCATCAAAAACATCGATACCGACCCCGAAACATATCGCGTGATGGTGGAAAAACATTTTGGCAAGCAGGACGGTTACATAACCACACAACTTAATTATAAATATCGCATGGCAATATATTATCAAAAAGTCGGCAATATCGAAGAAATGGACAAATGTCTTGCTTTTGTCATTGCCAACGGCAAACAGCATCATACCGCCCTGAGGGCAAAAGAGATGTTCAAAGGGACCGTCAAAGTTGAAGATTACATTGTCAAAGACGAAGCTCCGGAAACGGAAGAAGACAGCGGACCCGATAACGAAAATGCAGCATTGCCGGAAGATTCCGGCGATAACGATACGGGAAACGGCGAATAAAAAAAGAAGGAGTCCGCATTAGCTTGGACTCCTTTTTTATTTACTCCGTGGTTTCATGTGCGGGAACAAAAGCACGTCGCGAATGGAATAACTATCCGTCATCAGCATGACCAACCGGTCGATGCCGATACCGATGCCACCGGTCGGAGGCATGCCGTATTCCAGGGCTTCGACAAAGTCCGCATCCATTTCGTTGGCTTCATCATTGCCGAGATCCTTTTCTTTCAACTGGTTCAGGAAACGTTCCTTTTGATCGATCGGATCGTTTAATTCGGTGTAGGCGTTACCGTACTCGCAACCGTCGATAAAGATTTCGAACCTTTGGGTATAGCGCGGATCATCCGGCTCTTTTTTGGTAAGCGGCGAGACTTCGATCGGATAACTGTGGACAAATGTCGGCTGAATCAATTCTTTTTCGCAATAGGTTTCAAAGAAGAGATTGACGATATGCCCGACGCCGTACAAATGATCGGGAACATCGAGACCGCGGTCGGTAGCCAGTTTTTTAGCGACCGCGAAATCAGTGATCGCTTTGAAATCAATTCCGGTTTTCTCCTTGATCAAATCCGTCATCGTCACCCGGCGCCAACCCTTCTGCAGGTTGATTTCCTTGCCAAGGTAAGTTACTGTAGTGCTGCCAAGGACGGTTTTTGCAATATAACTGAATAAATTCTCGGTCAACTCCATCATGCCTTCTAAATCGCTGTAGGCAAGATATAACTCGATCGTCGTAAATTCGGGATTGTGTTTCACATCCATGCCCTCATTACGGAAAAGCCGTCCGATTTCGTAAACGCAATCGAATCCGCCAACGATCAGACGTTTAAGATAGAGTTCCGGAGCGATCCGGAGATAGAAAGGCATGTCAAGGGTGTTATGATGGGTGACGAAAGGACGGGCGTTGGCGCCTCCCAGGATCGGGTGCAGAATCGGAGTTTCCACTTCGAGATATCCGAGATTATTCAAAAAGTTACGCATAGACTGGATAGTCAGGGAACGGATCACGAAAGTTTCCCGCGACTTGTCGTTCATGATGAGATCCAGGTAGCGTCTCCGATATCGTTCCTCGACATCGACAAGACCGTGGAATTTTTCCGGCAACGGCCGCAAGGCTTTCGTAAGATGAATATATTTTGTCACCTTGATGCTGAGTTCCCCGGTGTTGGTTATCATCGGATTTCCATATACTCCGACGATATCGCCGATGTCGCCGTTTTTGAACAATTCGTAATCGTCTTCGCCGACATTGTCCAGTTTGACGTAAAGCTGCACTTGGCCATACTGGTCCTGAATGTGGCAAAAACCGGCTTTGCCCTTGATTCTTCTTGTCATGATGCGGCCGGCGATTTTTATTGTTTGGGGATTATCGGTGTTATGAAGTTCTTCTTGCGTGTATTTGGAAAACTCTTCCTTGAAAGTCTCTGTGTTGTGGGTTCTGTCGAATCGGGAACCGAAGGGATCAATGCCTTTTTCCTTAAGGCTTTCGGCTTTTTCTCTTCTGACGATTTCCTGTTCGGTAAGTTTTTCTTCCATATGTTTGTCACTCCAATCCGGCATGTGCCTGGTAATCTGTGGCTTCAATGATCATTGACAGATTCTCGTACATGATCGAAATATAATTTTTTCCAGCGTCCCTGTCGCTGGCGGTAAGGGTTTGAAGAATGTCAAATTCGAATTTAATAGGAATTGTTCCGTAACTTTCTTCTAATGCGATAAAGACAGCGTTAGACAAAGGCGATGTGACATTCTTTTCAAAAAATACATGATGAATGCCGTAGTAGATCGCTTCATCAACGATCTCTTCTTTCTCTTGGGTGGTGAACTGTTCGGTTTCCTCATGATAACCGGGAGAGATAGGAATGTAGGACAAACCATAATCGTTTTTCAGATATCCGTATATGTTTGTGGACGTGAGAATCGGTTTTTCCTGGATATCGAGAACGGTTTGGAAATCATCGCTTAGTGTTTGCAATTCGGTATATAGGGCAAGATAGTTGGCCGACATCGTCGCATAATACTCCGGGTAGAAAGCCACCAATTTGTCATATATCAAAGCGGCCGCTTCCATAACCCTTATCGGACTGATCCAGAAATGAGGATCAATTCCCAATAATCCGGAATCTTCGATTTCGGCGCCATCTTCGTCATGTTCGTGATAAATACCCGGAATAAATTGGATATAATCGGTTTCGTTTTCCAGTTTGACCAGTTCCACATTCTGATTGTTGAAGATGCTTTCGATCTGAAGGTCGATGTATTGATCGTAGTTGGCTCCGACATAAAAAAGATAAGAAGCTTTTGTCATGGCGATGATCTCCTTGGGAGACCAGTCGACAGAATCGGAGTGGGAAGTGACTCCCGGGACGATTCCGACTGTCAGGCCGGTGCCTTCCATGATTTGTTCGTTGACGTATTGCAAGGGATAAACCGTGACATAAACATCGTATTCGACGGTGGTGTCGGAACAAGCCAAAAACAGGAATGACGTCAAAAGAAGCGCCATCGCGGTTATTATTTTTTTATACATTGCGATTAAGTCTCCCCCGCCTTCGGTTTAATTTTCCGAAATCACTTCGTACATGCCGCCGGCTTCGTCCTTGGAGGCGTGCATGGCGACATCCAATATCCGGAACGACAGTTCCTTGTCCCGGTACGATATGGTGACGACATCTCCCTTGTCGACGTTTGTCGACGGTTTGGCGAGACGTCCGTTGACGCTTATTTTCTGATGCAGCGCGATTTCTTTGGCGACGGTCCGGCGTTTGAATACGCGGGATGTTTTCAAAAATTTATCAAGGCGCATAAATACCCTCCGATATCTGAACGGGGATACAAAAACGTATCCCCGAACGATTAATTTTCGGTTTTTTCCGGATCTTCGCTTGGTACTGAAGTTTCCGGATTTGTCTTTTCGTCTTCAGCCATCGTTTCGGGCTGTTCCGCCAGTTTGTCGTCCCAGCGGGATAGGCGTCCAGTGCCGACGATCTCGTCGATATCCTGTTTTGTGAGGGTTTCGACTTCCAAGAGATAATGGGCAACCAGTTTCAGAAGATCTAAGTTTTCTTTGATGACTTTGGTGGCACTGTCATGGCAACTATTGATTATGTTGCGGATTTCCTTGTCGATTTCCATAGCCACGGCTTCGGAGAAGTTCTTGTCCTTGCCGTAATCGCGACCGAGAAATACCGTTCCGGTGTCGTGCTCGTAGGTAACGGGGCCGAGATTGTCCGACATTCCGTATTCCGTCACCATCGCTCTGGCGATCGCAGTTGATTTTTGCAGATCCGATTGGGCGCCGGTCGACACTTCGTTGAACATGATTTCTTCGGCGACCCGTCCGCCCAGAAGACCGGTTATCTGATCCAAAAGATTATCCTTGGTCAACAGGTAAGATTGGTCCTCTTCCGGAAGCATTAGGTTGTAACCGCCCGCTTGTCCGCGGGGGATGATGGTTACTTTCTGAACGATGTTTGCATTTTTCAGCTTGATGCCTATTACGGCGTGACCGGCTTCATGAAAGGCGACGGTGTTTTTAACTTTAGGG
>Ga0209408_1001153_pt1 | contig 17403 bp, 14 predicted proteins | sample AD_UKC107_MetaG_FD_184422 | JGI IMG/M metagenome (GOLD analysis project Ga0209408, IMG submission 184422) | Active sludge microbial communities of municipal wastewater-treating anaerobic digesters from Hong Kong - AD_UKC107_MetaG (SPAdes)... | ecosystem: Engineered > Bioreactor > Anaerobic >... | reverse complement strand
GAGGCCTCATGGATCTCTGAATTACAATTCACCGATTGATTTCTCTCAAATTCAAAGCAATTTCGAGGAAGTGTTAGTTAAACCCTAATGTCCTTATATTATTCTCCAATAATCAAGGGTCAGACCGATACTTGCGTTTAATAGGAGTTTTGTGTTGAATGTAACATCTGTTAAAGTAAGGTTGTGTCTGTCAATTCAAAGACACTTATTTGTGATCACCAGATTTTCGCAGTTTGACCCTCACTACGAACTGTGTTTTGGGAATGTTCTATCCATTTGACATCGGTAGTGAACTTATCTTATCAGTTAAAAATAAGAATAAAGCTTTGGGAGGCAAGTTTGTGGCGGGAAGATGTTCGATTTGTGGTGCGCTATGCGGTCCAAACGAACTATGTTCTGACTGTGCAGATAAGGCAGACACTATAGCTAAGATCGACAAAGTCTTATCAGATTTGTCACCAGAGTATAGGAAATACTTGGCAAAGAAAGCTGCTGGTATTGCTGGTGTTGCAGGAAGTTGGGCAATTTCGACAGCACTGGTTATTGCGATCAGTGTAGCTTTTCCTCCTGCGCTAGTGCCATCAATGGGAGTAATGTCTAGAATACTCGGTAAATCAACTCAGCCACTTAGAGAAGCAAGCACACAGTGGGCGAGGATTGAGAAGAACGGAAAAGTTACAGATGTAGCAGATCTTATGAAGGTGCGGAAAAGTATTCAGAAAGAATTGAATGATAAGTACAATGCATACCACGAAGTTTCAAGGACTCAGGCTCTTCTTGATAGAGGAAAGGAAATTCTCAAAAAGTACGGCAGATAAAAAACGTCTGCGATCATTTTGGAAGGGGGAAGTTCGATGAAGAGCAAACAGGCCTTGCTGGAAATCCTTAGTACTCTTGGAGTAACACTAATCGTCATTGGAGCAGTCTCGCTTGTGCTTCTTGGTGTGATTAGTTTAATAGGTCAATATGACGATACGTTAAGGGTAACCATGTTTGGGATAGGTTTCTCATTGCTTCTTTTCGGCTTCTTTCTGTCAAGAGGTTTTTTGAACCGAGATATGGCTGAGGACCTTGGGGAGATTAAACTTCTTACTAGAGATCTTGACAAGTACATTGAGGAGCTTGCGGGTTCTAGAAGGGTATTCAACAAGGTTTATTCAGATATGGAAGGGGTTGCGAACATAAACATACAGACAATTAACAAGTATGTGGAAGAAGCCGAAAGACGTCTCAAGGAGATACTCGCGACTGCGAACAAGATATACATGAATCAGCTCGAAAGTGCCAACACAAAGCGAATGGAAACCGAAAAGGAGATAGATGCCCTCCTCGAAGCCCTGATGGCCTATTCTGATGATCTATTTAGGATAGCTAAAGAAGAATCATCTACTGAACCTCAGAGAAATAAGTACAAAGCACTCTTTGATTTCAAGAGGAGAATTGAGAACACAGGACTTCTCATTGTAATTCCTGAGATAGGCACTATGGCAATCGGGCAGCCTGGATTGCAGATAGTTGAAGAGAAGTCTGTAAGTGACAATGAAGGAACGATACTGAGCGTAGAGAGAATTGGTTTTGCTTTTAGAGGGCGGATTCTCCGAGAGGCTGAGGTGGTGATTTCCAAAGCTGAAATAGAGATTGATGATCTGCAAAACGCAGCCGCAGATTCCAAAGAGAATTCTTATCCGGATAGTCCTGAAGGTAGTAAAGATAAGGCTTATTAGAATAGCGTTCTGTCTGATCACAGAGGAGGTGCTTTGTGTCAAGGATTGCAGTCGGAATTGATCTTGGAACATCTACCTCAGAGGTAGTTATTTTCATGAACGGCGAAACAAGCTCTATACGGGATCCGAAAACTCGGAGTCCAATAATTCCTTCGGTGGTTGGCATAGATAAGAAGAGTGGTAGGCTCCTTATTGGAAATGACGCTTTAAGATTTAGAGGTGTTGAGGGTTCATTTGTACAAGAAGTGAAGAGACAAATGGGTACCGAATCTACTGTGTCCCTTGGGGACTCACAATATAAACCAGAAGAAATTTCTGCGTTGATTTTGAAGCATCTAAAAAGGTTGGTTGAATCAACCTACAATGAGGAAATCAAAGAAGCCGTAATAACGGTTCCTGCGAATTTTCCGAATGCTGCTCGTAAAGCCACTTTAGCGGCTGCGGAGATTGCAGGTATGAGAGTTCTGAAGCTAATCAATGAGCCAACAGCTGCTGCAATGGCCTTCGGGATAAAAAATATGGAAGCAGAAGAAAATCTCCTTGTATTTGATTGGGGAGGAGGGACTCTGGACGTCACAATACTTGAAATGATGCAAGGAATACTTGATGTGAAGTCAAGTTACGGAGACCCTCAACTGGGAGGAAAAGATTTCGATCAAATTCTCTCTGAATTTGTTATTAGTAGCTTTCGTAAGAAACATCCCGATGCTCATATCGTAATTAGCGATATTGAACTTAGAGCAGAGGTGAAGAAACTAAAGGAATCACTTTCTACTGAGGAAAATGCTGATATCTACCTGCCTGCGTTTGCCAAAGAGGGAAAGGAGCTAATCACACTTGATCTTCTTGTTTCAAAGAGCGAATTTGAACAAGCAGTTATTCCACTGATAAACAGAGCAAAAAATGTCATTGAGGAAGCTCTTTCAAAGAAGAACAGTACAAGAGAGAGCATCACAAGAGTTCTTTGCGTAGGGGGTACTACTTACATTCCCGCGGTAAGAAAAATGCTAGATGACTTCTTTCCTGGAAAAGTCTCTGTTGATGTTGATCCGGATCTCGCAGTCTCTATTGGAGCTGCGGTGGAAGCAGCATCACAATGTGGATTGATATCAAGACAAAATGGTTTGATAACTACTGATGTTTCGCCTTACGGTATAGGAGTAGAGATAGTCAGCATTATTGGAAACCAACCAATGCTAGTTTATGATCCTCTAATCGAACCTAACACAGCTCTGCCCTTTTCTATATCGAGAGATTATACACTTCTTAGGGAAGATCAAACAGCACTGGAAATGCGGATCATGCAGTCTCACAAATCTGGTCCACAAAGGGTGGAAGACACCATCTATACAGGAATTTCAGCCTCTATAGAGAAAATACCAGTTTCCAAGAGCGGGATTCCACATGCGGTTGAAGTATCGTTTAGCTACGACAATAATGGTCTCATAAACCTTAAGGCGTTAATTCCTTCAACAGGAAATGATGCTGTGATAAGCATGAAAGATAGTGAAATAATGATGACTGATCAGGAAAAACAGAAATCAGCTACAAGACTGGACAGATTGCTAAACGAAGACCGTCTTTACACAAAGCACAGAGCAATTATTGAGAGGGCCGAGAATCTTATTTCAACAGAATCAATAACTGAAGATCAGCTTGAATTGATAGGATCCCTCTTGGTTCAATTGAAGAAAGCGATCTCTTGCAATGACGACGAGGAAAGCGATCGCCTTTCGGAAAAGCTATCATTTGAGATATTTGACATAGAAAACTTGTAATAATCTGCATTTTAAGATGAACCAGAAGAAGATGAGGTGACAGAGTGAGTCCGGTCATTTCTTGTATTGTAATATTCTCATTGATTACATCTCTTCTAGTTATTATCAGATACCTAATAACTATTAAGAACAACGTATGGCTTAAGATTCGTCTCATTGTTGAAGATTCTCCATTCAATGCATGTGTTATTGAAAAAGGTGTGACAATTATCTGTGAGAACATTGATCTAGGAGAAATTCGGGAGATTAATTTCGGTCGTGAAACGCTCTTAAGAAACTACATTAGAGGTTCAAAGAATAGGTTTGACGTAGAAAGAGTGTGTGACTTCAAACTCAAAGGAAGCGGCTGTAATTTCAAATTCACACTAGAAGACAATTCGAATAAAGAACACGAGATCCTTATCAATGGTGTTCGATCATCCTCGAAGTTCATCGAAGCGAGTATTTTGTCTAGTGAGGTTGAACTGAAAATCACATTTGCTGTGGTCACTTTTGAAGTAGTTGCATCTAGCGAAGGAAGTGTTCCGGATATAAAGCTTAAGGACAGGGTTATAGAAGTAAATCATAAATATCAGATACCCATGGGGAAGTACGACCTAGAGTTCTCAATTCCTGAAGAAATGCAAGACACACATTATCTTGATGTGAATGGAACAGAGATTTACGAAGATTCCAGAATAATTACTCTTGAAGTGAATGAAGATACCGCAGTTCCGATTGACCTCAAAGAGGCAGAAACAGCAATGATAATAATTAAACTTGATGAACGTGATAGTCGGTATATAAATTCGATTTCGGACCACATTACAGCAACGAGTGCAAAGACGGGCATATCGCACTATCCATTTGTTGAAGATAGGAAGATAATCTTTAAGATTCCAAGAGGGAGCTATCTAGCAGAGATTGCTCCTTTAGAAATTGAAGAAAACCACACTAAAGGAAGTGACCCTTCTGATAGCGAGGAATACTTTATTGAAAGCACCTTTTCTTCGACTGGTACGCCCAGAAACGAGTTTTCTGTTGACCATGGACAGATGCTAGAAATCCCAGTTTTGATTCATAAACAAAGGTTATTTAGAGCAATTTTCGTTCTCTCTGATTCTGAGAGTTTTGACATTATTTCTAATATTACTTTGGAGGACGCAGAAGGAAACATTCATTCCGGAAGAAAAGAGTTTCCATATGTGTTTTTTTCTCTCTTTGAAGGGTCTTACACTGCAAGATTCTCGACTGTAAAAAAGGAAAAGGCTAGTATAGATGTTTACGTTGATGGGAAAGCCAAGAAGGAGCATGTATTCAAATTAGTAGACTCCAATTTAGTGATCCCTGTTGACGTAGTCAAAGCTGATTGGCCAAGTCTCTCACTAAAAGTAAGCAATCCATCAAATTCCAGAGCAAGAATCTCAATCGATAAAAGACCATTAAAAGCAGAGTTTCTTCAGCTCGAGAAGGGCCGTCACAGTATTTCGGTAGTCCTTCCCGGAAACAACGAACTTTTCGAATACGAAGCCATAATTGATGGTAAAAAGCGGTTAAGTCATGAGTTCGACATGATTGACAATGCCAGTATACTAGTGGAGATAAATAGAAAGCAAAAACTAAGTTCCAAGAACAACGGATATAATATGCTAGAGTTCTCAGCAAATGATTATTATCAGATGCTTGGAGTAGCTGAAGGAGCAAGCATTTCGGAGATCAAGAGAGCTTATGCTATCACCTTGAGAAGTACAAGCGGCGGTGACTCGTCAAATGTAAGGAAGGCTTATGAAGTTTTGTCAGATGATACACTGAGGAAGAAGTATGATTCTTACAGAAAACATGGGAAAACAATAAAATCGAAAATGGAGGAAGCAAGGGAAAGCATTTCAGAAGAAGATACACATTCTGCTTTGCGACTTGTTAATGAGGTTCTTAAACTCGACCCTGATTTGACAGAAGCCCGGATAATAAGAGGAGCATGCTTGATGAATCATGGCGATGTTAAGCATTCAGTAGAAGAAATGGAAAAAGTAATTCTAACTGACCCCCTAAATCCAGAACCCTGGATTATGTGTGGGAAAGCTTATCATAAGCTCTTTGACGAAACAAACAACTCACGGTTCTTTGATAAGGCAAGAGCAAAGATGGAAGTTGCTATCGATCTTCAACCATATAACTCTGAACCGCATATTGCTCTTGCTGAGCTCTGTATTAGCAATAAACAGTTCAGTGCTGCCCTGAGACATGCTTCTGAGGCCATAAGAGCTGATGGAAAGGTAGATATCCATGATTTTGAGGCGATGTTCCTAAAAGTCAGAATCCACATTCTGGCAGGGAATATTGAGAAGACCGAATCTGTGGCTAAGGAAATCCTTAAATCAATGCCGAATGACAAAGAGGTTAGGGAGTTTGTTGCCTTCAAGTTCATAGAATTCGCCCAAGCTTTCTATGAGCTTCAAATGTTCAAGCCTGCTATTCTCTTTACAGAGCATGCCATCAAGTTTGACAAATCGGAGAAACTCAATGATTTTCTAAAGCATCTGAAGCTGGCTCTTAAAGTATTGGGGGAATTCGAATCATTCAAATCTGATAGTTCAATAGTCAGTTCTCTCAAGAGTATAGTTGCGATATTGATCCAACTCCGGTTCTTGAAATTAAGCGATAGCGAAGAAAGAAAATTGAACGACCAGTTCAAATATGCCCTTGAGTCTTTGGGAAATCATTGGAAATCAACTATCAAAAATAGTGTAGAGAGTACAAGGCGGAGCTACCCAGGAATCTATTCTGCTTGTTCGGAGTTCTTCTCTGCGCTGCAGCGGGAGTTGTAATTGCATTTGTCAATGGGTGTTCGGAAGAATCGATTTATGGAATACTTAAGTCAAGATTTCAGCAAAGCGTCCTAACTGTTTCTTGCGCTGTTTTGCCAGAGGGGTAAACATGTTGGGTTATTTCAAGCCAAGTGCGTCTCTTTCACCTGAATCTAAGAGACAATACCAGATCCTTTACTGTTCGCTTTGCCATTGCCTAAAGCGCGTTTATGGAGTCAGAGCTTCAATGCTTCTACAGCACGATCCCATATTCTTTTCAATAAAGTCCGGGTTCATGCCTTCGATTGACGAGGAGAAGGTAACTAACAAGAGTTGTATAATGCAGCCAAAAAAAGTGGAAGTCTTGGAAGACTCGAAGGCAATATTCGAACCTATCGCAGATTTCTCGGTTCTCATGATGCTCCTTGTAAGTTGGGATAATGATTTCGACGGGAACTCCGGTGTAAGGAACCGACTGTTCAATCTTATTTTCAAAGGTGTTTTTCGGGTGTTTATTAAGCGAATTGAAGCAAAGGGTATCATGATTTCTAAGTTGAAAAATGATTCCCTTATGGCGCTTGAGATGGAACGTGCCCGCAGTTCAACACCCCTTGAAAGGCTAAAAGGATTCGTCGAATTTGGTGGTAAACTTACGAAGATCTTCTTTGACCTTGGAAGCAACTATAAGCGGGGAGAAATCATAGCTGGAGAAATGCTTAAAGTAATGTATCTTGTTGACGCGCTGGAAGACTTTCATCAAGACAGCAAAAAGAAGAGGTTCAACATTCTTCATGAATTTGCCAGTACGGACATAACTAAGTATGTTGAGGATGGTGTATTCAAGTCTCTCGAAATGGTTTCGTCGAAAGGGAAATTGCTCAGAGATCCATGCTTTGGAGAGATAACGGCAAGTTCGATAGATATGGTTGTAGGTAGCCTTATCAAAGCTAAAGAAGAATATTGTAAGGGAGGTCGTGATGCCTAGCTATTATGAAGTACTCGGAGTGAAAGTGGACGCTTCACAGGAAGAGATTAGAGAGAAATACCGTGTACTAGTAAATCTATATCATCCAGACAAACATGCAAATAACCCTTTGCGAGAGCTGGCGGAACAGAAGATGAAAGAGATTAACGAGGCTTATGAAGTTCTTAGTGACCAAGACAGCAGAAGGCAGTATGATTCGGGAGGCTTTGGAGATTCTTCTCAGTCGGGATATTCGAGTTCCGTAAGTTACGATTCTTTGATAGCACAAGCTACCAATGCCTTTTCGCAGAGGCTTTGGAGTAAAACTGTCGAATACTGCTCCCAGGCAATAAGCCTGAACTCTGGAAGATATGAGGCATATGCAATTAGGGGCATGGCACTCAGTAATCAGAACAGTCACTCACGGGCTGTATCGGATTTTGAAAAGGCAGTTTCAAGTGGAGGACATGAGGATTGGATCTACGCGAACCTTGCTCATTCTGAAGCTGAGCTAGGCAATCACAGAGAAGCAATTAGGAGAATCAAGGAGGCCATGACTGTTGGACAAAGAGAACCCAATTACCTTGCGTTTCTCGCCGTTCAATATGAAGCGGTTGGAGACAAGTACTTAGCCACAGCTATTTGGGATGAGCTCAGGGAAAAAGATCCAAACAATGAAACACTTAGGCAGAGGGACCAGGTATGGAGGGTAGGCGGAACTTATGTCGACAAAAAAGATGTTGGTACAGCCGCGGCAGCATGTGCTTGCTGTTTCTTGACAGATTTGCTCTGTAACTGCTGCTGATGGGTCGCGCTCTGGAACTATTGAGAGACTATGGATATCTGTTCGTCTTCTTAGGAAGTGTTATTGACCAGTCCGGGATACCTCTCTTCATAGTTGCGGGAGGGATCTTAGTTGCAGCTGGTATGCTGAAGGTACTGCCCGTAATTCTTTTGTCCCTTTTAGCGCTCGTTTCTACCGACATTCTTTTCGTCTTTTTGGGCGAGTATCTTAGCAATATCCTTCGAGGAAACTACTCTCAAAGGAAAGCCACAATTTGGCTCAAACGCTTCTTAATTTCGGGAACCGAGGTCTTCTTTACATCACCGAATCTATTCTATCTATTTTCGAAAGTTGTGCCCGTTATAGGAAAATACGTTCCAATCTTCACTGGGTTTAGCAGCTCGCAAAGAGTTAGGGCTATTGCTTTGTTTACTGTTGGTGACATAATCTATGCTATTGTATTTTTGTTCGGTGGGATTTTCCTTGGCGATTTGTTCATGAAGCATTCCAAGATTCTGGCAATTGGTACAACCGCGATTTTCCTTTCAGTGTTCTTCATTGTGAGAGCACTAGTGAAGAAGAGAATCGAGAAGATTGCCAAATAAGAAAAATCTTGGTTGTGATGACCATAGAATCTTTTCAAAAACAAAACTCAGTTGATAAAAAAATGAGAAGACAAACTCTTTTCCAAAATGAATTTCTAGGCGTTCAAGGGGCAAATATGTTATGGACTAGAATATAGAACCTAAAACAGATATTGCAGAAGAATATAGAACTAAACAAATACCTCTTACCGAATCGAACTATTCTTCCTGTGAATTACCTGCATAAAACTTAATCACATGTAAATTGCGCGTTTATGTTAAATGCCTGAGCGTACTACTGCTGAAACGCGGGAGCAGAAAAGAATCTTGGCTGCGGCGAACTATATTGCCCGCTGTGCAAATGAATAGCCGCTATAAGTTCAAAAGAGCACAGCTGTTATTCCTAATCTAGAGACAGTCGAAGGAAAGGATATAGGACTGTTGTCTTTATAAATCGGTATCCAGTGAACAGCCCTGAACTTGTCCCGTTGCGTGCAACTTAAAAGCGCTCACAATCACGACAATTTACCTAGCCAAACAACCCTGACTGCGTAAGGAAGAGTGCACCTTCTGGCCTTCTGTGTTGGACTGAACTATTTCTTTCAGTAGAAATGATTGCAACGACAGTATCAAGAAGAGTCAGCTATCATGTCTGAGTTTCTCAAAGATAGGAAAGAAGGATGTTAGCCTAACGGAGCTTTTCTTGCCGTAGAGATCAATTATCTCTTTTTCGAATAGCTACTTGTTCTGATAAGCATTCAGTGAATCAGTATTCGTTTACTTCAATCTGTTTTCAAGATAGCAGATCGCAGCGTTCTCGGCAGCCCCTACAAGGGAACTTGGAATTCTAAGAAATCTTGTCGATCTTATCCGAAGGTTTTTTGCGGTGTAAGCGATTACGCGGCTAATAGTTGTGTTCTCAATTTCGTCTAAATACCAACGTTGGACCTCGGTCAATATGCCGCCAACTATAAGTAGTTGAGCGTTTATCGCATTTGCAATATTTGCAGCGCCTACCGCAATATTACGCGCATGAATTCTAAGGATCTCGTTCGCCTCTGTTTCCTCTCTTGATTTGGCAAGAAGATCTCTAAACTTTTCTAATGGATTGTTTCCTGCTAGGCGTTGTTCACCATATTTGTTTATGGGCCAGTTTACGCTTGCGAACAGCTCCCAGCATCCCGTGTTTCCACAGTAACAGCTTTCTCTAGAATTGATATCTACGGTCGTGTGGGCAAAGCTGCCTGTTGCTCTTCCGTTGGTCTTGATAATCCTTCCACCTAACATTATCCCCGTGGATATTCCTTCTCGAGCGAAGATGAAAGCCGCATTTTCGATTCCAGAAAGATCTTCTGAGTTCTTGAACTCAGCAAGCATTGAAAGAAGTGCCTCGTTTTCTATCAGAAGGGTGGTATCGCTTGGAACAAAAGTTGAAAAGTCCTGATTGAACCACTTCATCGAAGGAACATAGACTGTAGGTCTTTTCTCTCTATCAACAATTCCTGGAATAGACATGGATACAATATCTAGGTTGTTTCGGTGAAGAATTTCTTCAATCTCCAGACCAAGCATCTTAGTGAGCTCTTTGAAGTCTCTAGTGGTGGGAAATGTCTTGATTACTCGAACATTTCCGTTCAAGTATGCAATACCAATCGTAGATTCATTAATCCCCACATCAACAACTACCGCAATACTCTTCTTGCCGTTTAGAGAAACAAGATCTCCCTTTCGGCCCACTGATTCGCGCCTCTGTTTGGTAGTATTAACCAGAATTCCCTCGCTTATCAAATCTTGGACTAGTCTGGTTACAGTACTTCCAGCGAGACCCGCCATTCTTGATAGCTCTGCTTTGGTGGTCGGTCCGTTTCTCTTTAGCAAATCTATCAGCAATGATTGATTGCTTCGTTTCATAGACACGAGATTTGTTTTCATTGGTTTACCTTCTATCTGAACGACGAAAACTCCGCGATTTCACAGATCTATATTATCATCTTGCAGAACATTTCGTCGATCACCATCAGTAAACCGCAACATCACCTCCAACCATATAGGTAACGATTTCCTGGATGTTTGTATTTTTGGTGTCTAGCTCCGCGATTATTTTGCCTCGATACATAACCGATACCCTGTCGCAGACTTCCATTATTTCTTGAAGGCGGTGGCTGATCAATATTACAGAAAAACCGACGTCTTGGAGCCTGTGAATGAGCTCAAGCACATTCTTAATTTTGTCTACTGAAAGACTTGCTGTAGGTTCGTCAAGAATCAGAAGCTTCGGTTCGAAGAGGATAGCTCTTCCAATAGCTACCCCTTGCCTCTGCCCACCTGAGAGATTCTTGACGAGATCATCCATCGACGATATGTCAAGGTTGAGTCTCTCTTTAATTATCTCTCTGCTTTTTTCAGCCATTTTCTTTCTGTCAACCACTCTCAAGATACCAAGAAAACTCCTATACAGCTCTCTTCCAAGGAAAATATTGCTTTTCACATCCAGATTGTCAAGAAGAGCAAAGTCCTGAAAGACCATTTCAATTCCCAGTTTTGAAGCATCTCTGGGAGATCTTATTTCTTGTTCTTTTCCCTTGAAAACGTATGTTCCGGAATCAGGAATGTATACACCACTAATAACTTTCATGAGAGTAGATTTCCCTGCTCCGTTGTCACCTACAAGCCCAACAACTTCGCCTTCATCTATGTGAAAATCTGCGCCGTCAAGTGCTTGGACTGCTCCGAACCTCTTAGTAATCTTGTTTAACTCAAGAAGCTTATCCAATCTAATCACCTCTGTGTTGCTCGAGTTCTCTAGCAAATAGGGAATGAAGCTCATGAGCGAGGTCTTCATACTCCTCGTACTTTTGTGTGCCTGCGTCGAATTCACTCCAGCTTACATCCGGAAGTTCCATTGCTTCTTCGACTGAAGCAAAGAATTCTGTCGACAAACCTGCAACGAGTGCAGCACCGAGTGCTGCGGATTCCCCAATGTGAGGCAGCTTGAAAGGCCTCTTCAACATTGCGGATTTGATCTCTAACCATAATTGTGTTTTTGCTCCCCCGCCACTGGCTATGACCGAAAGGAATTCTCCTCCCAAGAGCTTAGAAATCACATTTACGTTCCATCTCAACCAGTAAGCTGTGCTCTCAAAAACTGCCCTGATTACATCTCCTCTTGTGTGGTGCGACTTGAGGCCGTGAATAGAAGCGGACTGATTTCTCTGATGCCAAGGGCTACCTGATCCCTCTAAGAAGGGTACAATCCTAACTCCCTTAGAACCCACAGGACTTTCGCTTGCTTCTGTGAAAAGCTCCTCCATATGGCCAATGGTTAGGTAGCTGTCATGTCTAGTTCCTGTTACAAGTCTTCCAGCCCATTCGAAAAGCCCTCCAGACTGAGGCAAATGTCCTGAAAATGCATAGAGACCTGGAAGAACGAAAGGATAACAATCATAGCTCCCCTTCATTGATTTCTCATAACTCATGGGCTCTGTGACAAGTGTATTGACAGCTTCCGCCGTACCTGAAGAGTCAATAATCAGTCCGGGTTTGGAAATCGTGCAACCGAAAGTTGCACACGCATGATCATGTCCAGCATGAACTACCGGAGTCCCTTTTGCTATTCCAGTTGTTCTTTCAGTGTATTCGTTAGAAGGAACGCTAATGCTGCATTGATTAACCAACTCTGGAAGATAGGTCTCTTTGACATGAGCCATTTCCAGAAAATCGGTATTCCAATTTAATTTAGATCGGTCTAGAAACCCAGTTCTACATGCAAGAGAGGGAGTTGTGATCTGATGACCTGTTAATAAATACACAGCATAGTCGGCGACACATAACCATTTGCTAATGTGCTTCACGTCTTCTGGATACCGCTTTCGAAACCAATTTATTCTGTAAATCGTATATATGTCATCATCAACCATTCCTGTCTTGTTATACCAAGTTTCATTGTCTACCCCGAACTCTCTTATTGAGTGTTCAGTTCGCCTGTCATACCAGGTTGGGCACGGCGTGATAATTTCATTTTCTTCGCTAAGTCCGACAATGCTCTCACCAATGCTATCAATACCTATTGAAGCAATCTTTGTGCCGTTTGGAAGAGAATCTTTAAGTTCTTCTAGACCAGTGAGCAGATTCTGCTTTAGAGTCAGTATGTTAAACTCCGACCAGCCTGGTCTAGGACGGTCGATCTGCATCTTCTTGCTTATGAGCTTTATTGTCCTTCCACCCCGGGTAGCGGCCAGGAATTTCATGTTACTTGTGCCAATGTCAATACCTACAACGACATCCATATCTTCACCCTCTATGACAATCAGTTCTTCTTACGCTCGGTTGACATACCAACAGCTAGAAGTATCACGAGTCCCTTTACAGCGAGCTGATAATAGAATGATAAGTTCAGAAGGATTAAACCATTCGTAAGCATTCCAATAATTGCAACGCCGAAAACTGTTCCGATTATCCTTCCTCTTCCACCGTTAAGAGAAGTCCCTCCGACAACAACAGCTGCTATAGCGTCGAGTTCCGCGCTCACACCAGTCAGTGGCTGTCCAGAATTCAGTCTGGACATCTGCAATATAGCTGCAAGTGCGGCAAGAGCTCCATTAATTGAGTATACCAATATTTTTATCTGATTTACTTTGAGTCCCAGGACACGAGATGTATCTTCGCCCCCACCAATTGCATACAGATGAACTCCATAACGAGTCTTTGAAAGTGTAAACCCTGTGACCAAAAAAATTACGATCATTATGACCAAAGGCATAGGAAACCCCAGGAGCTCTCCCCTACCAATGAAAGCGAAAACAGGACCGAGTCCGCTCACAGATTTTCCACCTCCTATAGCCAAAGCGGCGCCTCTGACGATTGAAAGCGTAGCCAAAGTAGTAATGAAGGGAGGGATTCCAATCTTTGTTATGACAAGGCCGTTCGCACTACCTGTTAGGGCTCCGATCCCTATTGTTATTATTATCGCAAGAAAGGGATCGAACCCTGCCTTAAAGAGAGTTGCACAGAAAACTCCTCCAAGAGCCAGCATCGAACCGACCGATAGATCAATTCCTCCCGTTATAATTACCATGGTCATTCCAGCTGCCAGAATTCCGTTGACAGCGATCTGCTTTCCAACGCTAAGAATATTGTTGACCGAATAAAAATTAGGGATAAAAAGCGCGAAAAACGAGAAAATTACCAAAAAGGCAAATATGACCTTGTTGTTTATCAAGAATCTCAGAAGACCTTTCATTAAGAAACTCCTCCCGAACTAAACAGACTGCTGGTTCAATATTGAGAGAGCTTTTGAAGAGCTCCCGAATAGCTTCATCTTGTTCATCATAGTATTCCTGGCCTCTTCTTGCGCCGCTTTCAGAGGATACAGAGGATTACTTCCTTCTCCCATGGTAGTAAACGAATCCAGAAGTGCTTTGTTGAATGATTTAACTACATCTGTAAAGATTATCACCTTACAGATTCCTGCCTTCACCGCGTTCTTCACTTGTTCTTCAGGTATCGACGAACCTCCATGCAAGCAGAGAGGAATCTTGCACGCCTCTTTTAGATCTGAGATTCTTTCTATGTTCAGATGTGGAGTAGCCTTGTCTTCGCCATGAGCAGTACCGTGTACATTTCCTACGGCAGGAGCAAGGATTCCCAAACCTGATTTTGAAACAAGTTCCAGTGAGTCTTTCACCGATGCGATATCTTGTTCAGTTTGTTGTCTACCGTGTGGCATGTTGCCAATAGCACCTTCAACTATGATATCTTTTCCTGAAAGCATTTCAACTACCTTTCTAGTAATCTCAATATTCTCCTGAAGGCTAAAATCTGCACCATCTATCATTACACCATTGAAACCTGCGCTTACAGCATCAACAACGTCCTCAAAACTCTCACCGTGATCTAGACTTAGGCCGATAGGTACCCAACTGTGTGAAGCATATGATTTGACAACTTCCGCAAATGCGAGAAGCGACATCTTGCATCTTATTTCAGGATGAGCTTGGATTATTACAGGTGAGCTTTCTTCTTCAGCGGCTTCTATAGCTGCTTGAATCATTTCGATGTTTACGCACACAAAGGCAGGAATCGCATATACGTTTGCCGATGCATGGTTCATCATTTTCTTTATTGAAAACAGTGACATAATTTTGCTCCTTATAGTTGAATTAATTACTAAAGCGACCCGGATTTGCGGGTCGCTTCAGTATGGCTAATTTTAGAATGTCGCCTTTTCAAGGAACTCGTCAACATTCTCCTGGCTAACAGTGTAGACAGGTACAGGAATAAATCTCTCGACCTCTTCGCCCCTCAGGACTTTCATTGCTACTTCGACGCCGATTTTTCCGATCTCCGTCGGCAGTTGCGCAGCAGTCATAGCAAATGGAGTGTCTCCTTTAATTGCTTCCATTGCTTCCTTTGCTCCATCGACACTTACTATGAACATTTCTTCTGCTCTACCTGCTGCCATTATGGCTTCCATTGCTCCAAGTGCTGAAGGATCATTGATTGCAAATACAACATCAATTTCGGACTGACCTAGAAGGATGTTTTCCATTACTGTGAATCCATCTGTTCTGTTCCCCTGTGCATTCTGAGTAGATATGATCCTAATCTGAGGGTAAGCCTGAATTACGCTGTAGAATCCCTGCAGTCTGTGAAGAACACCTGTTACTGGAAGAGCATCAAGAATGACTACATTTCCTGCAGCGACTCCTTTTTCTTCGACTAATCTCGCAACCACATACTCTGCGCACAGTTTTCCCGCAAGAATGTTGTCGGATGCTACAAGAGCCTTTACATCTCCTCCAGAAGCATCGTTATCTACTGTAATTACAGGAATTCCTGCCTTGTTGGCTGCTTCAACTGCGGGAATGACTCCTTCACTATCGACAGCATTTAGCAAGATGACGTCGACTTTTCTCGAAATGAAACTCTCAACAGCGGCCATCTGTTTGGCCACGTCCTGCTGGCTATCACTTTCAAGAAGAACTCCGCCAATTTCGTCAAGGGCCTCTTTTGCTCCATCTCTAAGAGCCAAGAAGAATGGATTGTAGTAACTAATCAAGGAAATTCCCATCACTGGTTTTTCTAGAGATGCGAAGCCGAGACTGGAAAGGATAAGAACTGAAACTAGAACCGCAACTGTTAGTACCTTTTTCACCTAACTCACCTCCCGTGGAAATAATTAATTCCTACTCAGAAGTAATTTACAATATTATCAATTGCATTTCCTATTTCTTTCTGCTGGTATCTAGTCCATTCACAGGCAAAGAACAATGATCAAGAACAAAATTCTGTTCTTTCTGCACATTTCCTTAGTATTTGCGAAAACCATGGATGACAAATAAAATCACGATTGTCTTATCAGAAGCCTGATACAGATCTGATCGTAATATTCAGAACTGGATTCTGCTTTATCGTTTCTAAAGATATTTTGGAAACTTCTTTCGCGTCCTATTTGCTAGTCACGAACTTTGGATCCAGGTAAAACGAGCTACGAATAGTCACCTTGGAATGGGAATGATAGAGATTGCCGGAAAGCGGTTTTGAGTATAAAAGGGTTTTCTTTAGCAAGCTGGTTTTCGATGCGTGTATTTGAAGTGAAGGCCGCTTCGATAGAGTAGGTTATCCGCACGGTTTTACCAGAAAACGCCTATAATCGTCATGAACCGATATTTTAAAGGTACTGTAGTGGCAACTTTCAGACCATTATTTTTAGCTATATTGGTTGCCTTCAAAACTTAGACTGACAAACGGATAAGCGCTTGATAATTCACCGATCTCTGCGGACAGAGAGATCAAAACCAGATCCCGAAACAAGTTCGGGATGACAATGTGAAGGACTTCCCAAACGCGCTGCCCGGATAACTTAATCAGGTGCATAGAAAACCCGAATTGTTGAGCCGGTTCTGTTCGTGAGACTCCATACCTTGTAATCGATACCCCCCGCTCCGCGTCATGAACTTATTTCAGCATCTCTATCCTAAGAACCGCTGTACGCTTAAGAGCAAGAACCCGCTGGTTGCTGATGAAAACCGCATTGGCCGTCAACGGTCCACCGTCCTCTGAATCGCGCGCGGAATGCCGGCGAAAATTGCGCAGGAACTCAAGGCCGGCTGAGTCGGGAAGTGATGTTCGCTGGCGCGAGGAAAGACACCCTCTCCTCTCTGGTCGCAAAACTTTGTGAAAAGGCGTCTTTAGAGAAGAGCACACACCCCACCGCAAGCGGTCCCCCCGCTCGAGCGGGGATTTAGAAGCCGGACTCGAAAAGAACATACCAGCAAGGATGCCTCCGGCAGGAAGCCTCTCAGGTCCACCGTCAAAGGTTCTCCGTTCTCCGAGGAGACCAAGAGCATAAGTGATGCCGCTTTCAGCGGGAAGCATTAGAAGCTAGTCAAGAGGCGGGAATCATCGCCGCCGGTACCACTTCGTGGTGCCAGTCTCAGCTTCAAGCTGAGGCCAGTCACTGCAAGCAACGGCAACATAGTGACTTTCATTTTGCTTGCAGTACTGGCTATTATCAGAACTTCAACTGACAAGCGCGTAAGAGACAACCGAAAGGACCGGCACAGATACTAATCTCCTGGCGCAGTCTGATACATAATGGCAGTCTCAATATGAGTGCTCTTGCAGGAAGTCGTACAGGATCTCTGCGGTTGTGAAGGCGAGGGCGGTAACGGTGTCGGCCGCCCCGTAGTATATGGCGATTCTGCCCGTTTCGGGGTCCTGAAGGCTTGCGCAGGGGAAGGTGACGTTGGGTACGTCGCCAATGTTTTCGTAAGGCATTCTCG
>Ga0209408_1001144_pt1 | contig 17504 bp, 14 predicted proteins | sample AD_UKC107_MetaG_FD_184422 | JGI IMG/M metagenome (GOLD analysis project Ga0209408, IMG submission 184422) | Active sludge microbial communities of municipal wastewater-treating anaerobic digesters from Hong Kong - AD_UKC107_MetaG (SPAdes)... | ecosystem: Engineered > Bioreactor > Anaerobic >... | reverse complement strand
ATGCGCGGGGAATACCAGCCAATCTGCGCAAGCTTTTCAAACGCGGCAGAATAGCTCTCCTGCCTGATTCGGCCTGAATCAGCGAATATCCGCACCAGAAGAAGGGCATTGACATAGGGGATTTTCTTTTTAATGCATGACTGCGCCGCTTTTTTATCATCCACCACGATAAAATCCCCTTTACCCCGCGCATAGAGAGAAAGCGCGTCCCGCTCTCCGGGGCCAAGTTTTTCCGGTGATCCGCCTGCATTCTCATCCCCCTGACCTGTCGCATCATATATCACCATAAGCCCCTGCGAACACACCATCGAAAAAAAATCTGCGCCTGCCCTGCCGGGGCGGGTGAGTTCTTGTTCAACGCTTTCCGGAATAACAACCGTATAGCAGGCAAGGGCCAGTTCAAACATCCCCGCCTTGAATAAAAGAATCGCGGATGAGGAATCCATAATGATGCTTCTCTTATCGTTCATACAGAATAAACGAAGCCCAGAAATGCGGGTTTGACAGTTTCTTAATGGTTTCAGTATACACAGACTCGTTCTCAAAAAGATCTCTTTCGCCGGAATACCCGGCCCGGTTGATAAAACCGCGTTTCACCAGTGCCGCGGCTCGCGCGGTGTCCATGTTTTTGTCTTTGAGGTATCCGTGCAGGCGCGAAAGGAAAAGCGCCCGGGCCCGGTCATTCAGCGGCCACAGGGGAACTGCCGCGCTTTTGCATCCGGAACATAACAGCGCGGCACACAGCAGGCCAGTGGACTCACCGGACAGAAGCGCATCTCCCCTGACTGACGATACGGTTATCAGCTCCGGCGTGAGGCCAATCTCACACAGCTCTTTTAAGCTAATAATGCTGGCCAATTCACCATTTTTCCTGGAAATGCCGATCCCCGTGATCAGCGGCAGCGGGGAAGATGTGTAATACATCGTACCCAGGTGAACGCTGCCCGGGCCGATAACATCCGGGTGAAGAAAGTCTATTGTCGCCCTGTCTCCGTCTTTATTTACATCGCCGCGCCGGTCAAGGACGGAATTCATTGCTTTTCTTTCAAAATCAATATAGGAAATGTTTCCATCGGCTGTCATCCCGCATGCCGCATATTCAGTTTCAAGCCCCTCGCCCAGTTTTAATTTTCTCGCGATCTCGTTACTCAGAAAATCACGGTACTGTTCGCTGTCAAGAGTTACCGGTTCAGTGCCCGATTCAGGCAGGGTCGGCCACAGGGAAAGAGAAGCATCTCCGCGTTCTTTTATCGCGTATTCAGGGAACTCCAGGCAGCGCTGCTTCACCATATATTTTTCAGCAACATAGGAACCGTCAGCCATGACAAGAGTCTCAATGGGAAACGACATCAATACGTCTTCCATCTGAAAAACAATCGATTCCATCCCGTCAAGGTCTCGTTCAATCTGCCTGAAAAAGTATTCATACAGGTCTCTTCCGAACTTATTGATAGAAGACTGTTCTGCAGCGTTAATTTCTTTCTTCGCGAGCAGAAACAGATAATAATAAACGATCTTCTGGAAATCATAATGAAAACTGCCCTGAAGGGGACTTTTAAGAAGGTTCAGCGCATCCGTTACGCCTGCACCGTATTCATTAATTTGCTTTTCATATAAAGTGTAAAAATGTTTTACCAGGCCTTTCTTATCAAATTTATAGGATTTCGTTTTCCTGCTGTCACGGTAAATGATTACCGGCTCATTCCATACCGTGTTCGCGATCATTACCAGGGCTTCATTTTCAGGGGCGGTCGAGAGAGGCCCATTGAGATATTGATGCAATTGTTTATAATTCTCTTCCGGTAAAAATGAACGGGATGACAAAAGCTGTTTTTTATGAAACACCCTGATCGCATCGTCCGGCTTGCCGCACCGGGCAGATACCTCAATTTCCCACATGAACAGCTCTTTTTCGCTTTCTGTGAGCGCACGCTCCCCGGTGTAGTAAAGCGATATGCTTTCAGTTGCCTGGTTGAACGTGTCCCTGGCTTTAATGAAGTCATCGCGCAAATAATAATAGCGGCCAAGGTATCCCAGGTCGCGCACAACCCCGTCCTGATTTTTAATTTCCCGGTCTATGCCAAGGGCCTGATTGATATATCCAAGCGCTTCTTCATATTTTTTCAGATGCAGCAGGACCCTCGCGGCGTTTCTCATGTTGTTGCTTCTGGTCATGTTTTTCAGTTTTTCGTTCCCGGATTTCAACACCAGGGAAAAATAGCCCATGGCCTCGTCGTATTTCCCTCTCGATTCGTACAGCATCCCGATATCACTGAGACGGGAGGTTATCGTGTCGTCCCTGCTGATCAGGCTGTTCCCCTTCAGGGCCATGAGATAATACTCAAGCGCCTTGTCAAACTGGCCCAGGGCATCGTATGTTTTTCCTATTCCGCTGTAGACATACGGGCGGATGCCGGAAGTCTCCGGTCCCTCCTTGTATTCCAGCGCGCTTTTATAAGCCTGTATTGATTTGTTAAAATCTCCCTGCAGATAATAGATCTCGCCCACTCTGCAGAATCTCAGCGAAGCCTTTCCCGCGTCATTATTTTTAATATCAAGCTCAAGGGCCTTTTTGTAATATTCCAGTGATTCCGAAAACTTTCCGATCACGTAATATACTGACGCTATATTGCCCAGATCCGAAGAAAGATTCTTTGCTATCATGCTCTTCCGGTCCAGCTCAAGCGCCACGGTGTATTCGTCGAGCGCATCAGTGTATCTTCCCCGGTAAAAATTTACCGTGCCCAGGTTGTTCATGAGAATGGCCCTGTTTTCCTCAAATCCGCTGCTGCCGAGATTTTCAAGCGCCTGATTGTATACTTCAGCTGCCCGGTCGTACTCGCCCTTTTTTCTGTGGACCATGGCGATACGGTTAAGCAGGTTTATTATCCTGTCCTTTCGTCCCAGCTTTTTTTCAAGAGTGAGCCCCTGGTTGAACAGCTCAAGCGCTTCATCGTCCTTATTGAGATGAATATTTATTTTCCCCAGGCCGAAGATGACTTCGGCCTCACTGGCTCGGTCACCGGTCTGCACGGAAAATTCCCGTGCCATGTCATACGACTTCACCGCCCGCCCGTAATCGCCGGTTGTGATATACAGCGAAGCGAGCTCCTTGAGCTGCATCAGGTATTCGCTGTTGCGGATGTTGCCGCTCTTTCGTTCAGCAATAATAGCATGTTGCAGGTTTTCAATCGCCGCGGTATAATTCCCGTCCCTTTTGGCTGACATGGCTTTGTTCCACAACAGGTCAGCCCGGTCATGGAACTGGTTTGAAAATGCCGCCGCGTGGCAGACCAGCAGAAATAAAATTACCGCTCTTTTCATAGTTCGCCTCTAGAGGTGATGAACCATTGATCGAATTAATTTTCAAGAATTAATTTATAGAAAAAACGGCGGGGCTGTCCCTAAAGTCGTCTCGATACTAATTTCGTAACGCTCATTGAGCGATTTTGATGGAAAAAATATCAAAATCGTATCGAAATGAGCGGGAATACTGTATCCACTTTACGAAATTCACTCAACGAACGTTTTTTGGGACAGCCCCGTATACTTTATGAAGGGCACCTCTAAAAATCAGGTTTTTTCATTAACTGAAAAATGATAAAACCTGATTTATCCAATGGTTGTGCCCTCAAGGGAACATCCAAAATGTAATTTATAGAGGTTCCCTGAAGTGAATATTTCGATGATAAGCTAAAAGCGTAAAAGCATTACTGAGACCTCGCGATGCGGAATCCTGTGGTGTAAAACACGCCGCCCGGGATCGGAGTGCTGACAAATCCTACCCGCAATCCACTGGCATCGCCTTCCCAACTGCCGCCCCGCGCCACGCGACGGGAACCACTCTTGTCAAAACACCACTCCTGAGCATTACCGCTCATATTATACAGGCCCAGAGCATTGAAGGTCTTGCGTTTCACTGCCGCTGTTGACGAATTTGAATTAACGGTGTAAACCGCATAATTGCCGAATACAGTGGACACTGCCAATCCGTCCAGGGTGCTTCCGTCATCATAACAGGCGCCGGTGTCATCGCCGCTCGCGTGGTCACCATACGCCCAGAGCGTGCCGTCCCGGTACCGCGCCGCAAGCTCCCATTCATTGCTGCTGAGAAGGCGGAAGCCCTTTGCCGTGGCACCCGCTTCCGCATTATCACAGGCTGTTGTATCAGTAGAATCGCGGATTATTGCGCTCGAATACGTGTACGCACACTCGTAACCCGCGCCTGTCTGCGCGTTGTACCACTCGGTCAATGCGTTGCACCACACCATGGCATCGCGCCAGTTTATGTATGTTACCGGGTGCTGCACCGTGTCTCCTGTGCCGTCTCCCATAACACCGGCATTGGCAAAAACATACAACTCGCCGCCATCTTCCCGCGTCCCGCTTCCCGCGTCAGTCGCGGCCCATCCGTAAACCGTGCTCCATAACGCGTACGTCACCTCGGCCTCCCCTGTCCAGTAGGCATAGTCTACCGTGGCCGTGCCCTCGTCATCCACACCGGTTGGGAAGGTAAAGCCACCGGGCACATAGACCATATTAAAGCTTACACTGTCAGCAGTGTGATTTACCATATCGCCGGCAGAATATACGGTAGCCGGGAAAACCGCTGTAACAATGCCGGAATCAGCGTCATTTGTGCAGCTTGTTGCCCCTGCTACCGTAAAAAAATTCGCCGAAACACCAGTCAGCGTGCAACCAGATTTTGCGCTCAGCGTAATGGTTGCCGTGTACGCGGTCTCTCCCTCAAAGGAACTATCCACAGGCGACCAGGTGATTGCTCCCGCAAACTGGGGCGTTTCGGTAATTGTTGTTGCCGGGGTCTGCCCGCAGGCAGGCGGGATGACGCCGCTAATCGCAGAAATGGTTATCAGGGTATATCCATCAGAACCGCCGCCGGAACCACCGTCATCATCACAGGCGCTTAAAATCAGTGCCGCGCATAACATGAGCGCCATTGTCAAATGTATAAATAGTTTCATAAAAATCTCCCTGAAAGCATGTCTCTCTCACCTGACCTTGATCAGGATTGTATAATTCTGCCGTTTCCAACCGGCAGCCGGCGATTGCAGCCGCTCTGCCGGCGAAAACAAAAAATTCAATCCGCAGACCTCGCTATTCGGAAGCCAAGACCTTCAAATTCCTCTTCCTCGTCCCTCGAAGAAAAGCCGCCTCCTTCATAATAACCAACTTGAAGAACAAAGGCATTGCCATACCAATAGCCGCCTTTTATTAAACGTTGAATTGTGCCGTCTTTATCAAAACACCATTCCCACACATTACCGCTCATATCATACAGGCCCAGTTCATTGGCAGTCTTGCTTTTTACTTCAGCAGTGCTGGTTACGCCAGTTTCAACCCACGTTGTGCCATTGTGATACAAACGATATACCGCAACTGAATCATTGGCGCTTTTACCCGGCTCGCCTGATCCATTGGTATTGTCATTGTAATAGGTCGTGGCTCCGCTGGCTGAATTGCCTTTTGTCCATTTTATTGCCATGGCGTCAAAATCTACACTGTTTATTATGCCGGTTACCACGTTGGTTGTGTCTGTTCCCCGGTACCGTGCTGCCAGATCCCATTCATTGTTCGTAAGAAGCCTGAACCCCTTTGCCGTTGAACCAGCAACAGCGTTATCGCAGGCGGTCGCGTTGCTGTCACGAGAATCCCTGATTATCGCGCTCGAATAGGTGTACACGCACTCATAGCTCGTCCCATTTTGAGCATTGTACCACTCGGTCAGCGCATTGCACCACACTATTGAATCGCGCCAGTTTATAGTTGTTGCCGGCTCCTGGTTTGTTGCCGCTGCACCTATCATACCATCCTCACCCTCACGGCCCTGATTGGCAAAATAATAAAGATCACCGCCGTCAGCACGCGTACCGCCGCCCGAGTCAGTTGCCGCCCAGTTATAGGCTTCTTCCCACAGCTCGTAAGTAACCGCAGTCTCTCCAATCCAGTAGGCGTCGTCTACCGTGTCCGTGCCGTCATCAGCCATGCCGGTCGGGAAGGTAAGGCCACCGGGAACATAGGCCATATTAAAGCTTACACCGTCAGCAGTGTAAGTTACCATGTCACCTGCGGTATAGGTTGTTGCCGGGAATTCCGCGGTCACCACACCGGAATCAGCGGCATTTAAAACACTAACAGCCCCAGCAACACTAAAAAAGTTTTCTGTAACGTCGGTAAGGGTGAATCCCGTTTTAGCGGTCAGTGTAATGGTTGCAGTATACACCGTTTCACCTTCAAAGGGGTTGTCGACAGGATCCCAGGAGACCGTACCCGTATACTGGTCTGTTTCGGTAATGGATGTAACCGGCGTCTCGCCATACGCCGGCGGTGTGACCCCCTTTATCGCGGCTATGCTTACAATACCATCTTCATCAGTTCCGCTTCCTCCGCCGCTTGAACCTCCGCCGTCATCGCAGGCAGTAAACGCAAGGGCCGCGATTAAGATAAACAACATTGCAAATTTCAGATGTAATTTCATAAAAACTCTCCCAGATATAATGTATTTTTACGTGATAAACCCTGGTTTAAAAAACCATGATTCGTGGTAAAAAGTATCTTGAAAAGAGCGGCGAATGATCATACTTTGGTATGATTTTATGAAATATTTCTCATATTTTACCTTTTTTCATTGAAGCATTTGCGGGAGGACATATGGCCCTGTTCTCGCTGATCTGTGCAATTCTGTTCAGCTTTTATTTATTCATCGGGCTCTATGTGTTATCGCGGGACAAAAGCTCCCCCGTTCACAGGATCTTTTTCTTTAACATTGTCTGCCTCGCCCTGTGGGCCTTATCCGGCATATTTCTCTTTTCAACGAACGACCCCGAAACCGCGAAGTTCTGTGTAACCTTCGGATCCATCGGCATCATACTGTTTATCCCGGGGGCGCTTCAATTCAGCATTGCCGTGACCCGCGTTTTCCGGCTTCGGTACGCGTATATACTCTACATTCCCTTCCTCGCCATAGTGGCGCACAACCTCAATACCCCGATCATGTTTTCAAACATTCATATGGTTGACGGGTACTGGCTTTTCGTCCCTGATTTCGGATCACCCTGGCACCGGGTCTACTCTTTCCTGGTTTTCCTCTTTTTAGGGACCAGCATATTCCTTCTTTTCAGATGGTACGCACGGTCCGAAGGAAAACGCGAAAAGCGCCAGGCGCTGGCGATCGCGCTCTCCCTTGCTATCAGCTTTATATTGATAGTGATCGAAGAGATAGTGCTGCCCGTGTTCATTTTAAATTTCACGCCCGGCCTGGGGCCCCTTACCTTTTTGATTTTCGTCGGCGGCGTCACCTGGGCCATTCTCCGTTACCGGTTTCTCGACCTCAGCGCATCCCTGGTGAGCGACGACATTCTCGCAAACATTGATGAATCGATCATCCTGCTTACCGAAAACTTTCACATCGCCGTAATCAACAAAAAAGCGGAAGAAATTCTCGGCATCGCTCCCGGCAGCACAAAGGGAAGGTTTTTTCTTCAATTTATACTGGAAAAAGAAGCACTGGCCTCCGCCCTCCGGGAAATCATTGCAGGAAAAACCGATTTCCGGGTCGTCCGCTTTCACTTCATTACCCCTTCCCGCCCGCTTCTCATGCAGGCGAATCTCTCACCAGCAAAGGATTCCTCGGGAGACCGGATCGGCGTCCTCATTATAGCAAAGGAGTCCATGAAAGAGCTGTTCATGTCCCACTACGATATCAGCAGGCGCGAATTCGAGATCATTATGAAAATGCTCGAAGGCCTGACAAACCGGGAGATAGCCGAAGAGCTGGCCATAAGCGAGATCACCGTGAAGTCTCATGTAAGCCATATTTACGACAAGCTTGACGTGCGCAACAGGGTCAAACTTCTCGATACGCTGAAAGCGTACCGTTTGGCCTGAAACCTCACGGCCCGCCAGCCCCATTCGATGTGAAGGCAGCAAAAACCAAAATTATTCCATTTATTAAATTCCTCAGGTTCACGGTGTGTGGCAGTGCAATAAAAAGGAATTAAACCAGTGCAGAGAATAATTATAAATTCCCTGTACGGTGTTTCTTGAGGCAGAATTTGCTTTAATTGAGGACGAGGCTTGATCCATAGACACACCCGGTATCCCTTCTGGCTGACATGATGTGGCACCGGTTACTTTACAAAATGATACGTCAGTATGTCCTGAAAACCGCGGAAAGCTTTCCGAGAATAATCAGATTGTCAGGGATGATGGGTTTATACGCCTTGTTTTCGGCTATGAGCTCAATTTTACCTTTTTCGTTTTTATATCGCTTAAGCGTCGCCTCTTCATTGATGAGCGCGGCAATGATGTCGCCGTTGTTCGCAGTGTTCTGTTTCTTTATTATGGCCACATCGCCGTTAAAGATCCCGGAGTCGATCATGGAATCGCCCTTGACCTCAAGAGCGAAAAACTCACCCTTGCTGAAAGACCCCTGGGGAAATGAAAGGTAATCGTCAATGTTTTCCTGAGCAAGAATCGGGCTTCCTGCGGCGATCCTGCCGATCAGGGGGATCGTTATGGAAGGCGCATCGATCTGTCCGCTTCCGGTAACGACAATCGCGCGTGACTTGTTCTGTTCAGTTTTGATATACCCTTTTTTTTCGATGGCCTTAATATGATCGTACGCCCCTTTGACCGTGATGCTGAATTCATCACCGATCTCCCTTACGGTGGGAGGGAACCCTGATTCTTTGATCTTGTCTTTAATAAATTGATAAATAAGGTCCTGTTTCTCGGTAAGCTTGCGTTCATTTTCAGCCATACAATCCTTCCCCTTTTCATCAAATATTAACTATGTATCATCACGGATACCATACTAAACATTAGTTTATATGTCAACAAAAAATAAATTTTACTTGCCATTTCATTAATTTTGAACAATGTAATAATCATTACCTCAAAGCTGACAATTTAATTACTATTAATACCGGAGCCCGTTGACCAGAGTATGATCATGCAGATTGCGCAGTGTTATGAGTTTCTCAATATTTCGCCTGCATCGACTGACGATGAAATATCAGCGATGTATAAAAAACTCGCGCTGCAGTACCATCCTGACCGAAACCGCGAGCGCCTGGAATGGGCCCATGAGAAAATGACGGTGTTGAATTTCGCGTATTCAACCGTGATGAGCCACCGGTTCACCAATGCCCCAAGGCCCGATGAAAAGCGCCGTGAAACCGCGGAGAAAAGGCCCGCCCCTGAGCCGGTGAAAAAACCCCGCAAACCGGTAGACGAGCAGCTTGAAAAGATCACCCGTGAATCCATGATAAAAACCTTTATCAAAATACGGGAGTCGGTCAATGACAGCCTTTACCGCTTCTTCCAGTTCAACCTGTACAACCAGATACGCCGCGAAGAGGTCTTTAACCGCGGCATTTTCAACGAGATCGTGTTCAATCTCCGAAAAAGTTATCACGCGATCAAAAAGCTCCACGAACAAACGAAGGATGACGACATCAGGCGGCACATGGACGTGTTCAACAGCATGATATTCAACTTTTACAAGGCGTCCGAATGCCTGAACATAATCGACTCCTACAGCGACCTGTACGACGTGCAGGCATACCGGCAGTACAAAAACGCGGACGAGCTCCTTCACCAGGCCCAGAAGGAACTGTTCTATGACCGCCATAACCGCGGAAACCCGAAAATCGAGTACGCGCTGTCACACATCATCCAGTCGCAAAAGATCTTCAAAAGCGTCCTGGCCCTGTTTGCCGATTCATCATGGGCCGTTGAAACAAAAATAAAACTTGCGTATGCCACTTCCCTGAGAGAGTATGTTGAACTGTTCTTCATCGAAGAGGAATAATATGGATACAAAAAAAATCAAAAAGTATTCTCCCCTGCTGATCGTCATCGGCACGTTGCTGTTGCTCCTTGTGCTATTGCTGGCCTCGCATTCATACAGCACACTGGTCCTGGACAGCTCTTCACGATATTTCCGGGCGCGGACGATCTTCCTGTTCAGGAACTCCATGGTCTGCCTAAAAAACGACACGTATCATGATACGCGCGCTAAGGCCCTGGGGGCGGACGATGAGCGCACCAGCTTCGCCATTCTGTCCCTGGATGAAATCTCCCTGATCGAGATACTGCCCGATGAAGAGGAGAAGCCCGATGAGGGCGACCTGCCCATACGGCATTACGGCAAATACAGGATCAACGCGTCAGGGCATAACGGGTACCTGTATCTCTCCCGCAAGGGCAACACTGTTTACGGCACCATCCGCTTTCCCGAATGGGGATACGGCTCCTATGAAAAACTGAAGGACATACGCGTCGGAAAGAACACCATACAATTCACCCGCTCCGTGACGACCGTTCAGGAGATGAGAAAAACAGGCGCGCCGACGTATTTCACGCAGAAATACCAGGGGACCTACACCATCGGCGGCAAATTCATCAAGGGCCAGTATAAAACGTCTCAGGGGAAATTCCTGTGGGAAGCGGTGAGAATGAAATAAAGTGTTGACACGGTCATCCAGTATCGCTTAATTTAAGGTGTAAGATTGAATAGGTTATGAAAATTGCCATGAAAACGAGCAAAGCATTAGTCCTAACGTTTGTAATTCTTTCACTGATGTTTACTGCATGTAATGATTCGGAGGAGGCGGATTCAATATATAAGTTTACTGTTAGATCAACAGGCAACTCATTTTATGGATATTATAGCGTCGACGAAGATGAAAACAATATAAAATCTGACGATATTGTATATGATGACGAACACTATTATTTTTATGAAAAAGATTTAAACAACCCCTCTCACGTAGATATTTATATTGACGGCTATCCTGAAGGCTCAACTGGTGGGGCAACAATGACAATTCATATACGATTTATTGAAAATGGCGATTGCGTTAAAGAAACAAAAATAACAAAACTTGCTGATGATGATGTGATTGCCGCTACCTTAAACTGGGACTATTCTGAAGATAGCGGGACATCCGATTAGCCTGGTCTGATTTCCCAAAATGGTCAGTACACTCCGATGCCCGAATCCGGGCGTTTTTTATTGGCATCGCTGGTTAACCAGAATCCACCTGTTTCTTTCTATATTACATTCCCTTAAATGCCGATAAAAAAATGAAAAGTCCACCTTATGAAAAAAAAGCTGATTACATTCATAATTCTTCTGTGCGTGGCCTCCCTGCGCGCCGAGGACTACCAGTACCAGTACTTCACCGGTGAAAAAGACAAATACGTGCCCTTCTCGGACTACATCCCCCGGGTGCGGCTCCACTATAAGACCGTGCCCCACTACGTGGAAGACTTTTACGAGCTTTACGGGATGAAGCAGTACTACAACGAAAACTCCCTGCGCAAAAACATCGACCGCCTGAAGATCGCGCTGGACTGCAAATTCAGGCACCCTTCCGAGGCACTGGTGCAGGTCGACACCGAGCAGGAGTATTACAAGTACCGCAACCTGGTGTTCATGCACCTCAACCTGCTCATCATGCGCAATTACCTGAAAATAGCCGCGCGCTATGACAAGCAGCGCATCTATTTTTACAACGCCGAATTCGCCGACGAGATCAGGAAAAGCCTCGAGATCGCCGAAGGCCTTTACCGCGAAGCGCGGCCCTACTGGGAAAAAGCGCGCTTATATGCCGGCAAGGCGAGCAGCGTAAAAATCACCACCCGGCTCGGCTTTATGGAATCGGAACGCTATTCCATAATCAAAAACGAGCTGGATTACCATAAAATAATCGGCACCCATCTTGACAGGGTCTCGGCAAAAAAAAACAGGCTCAATGAACTGCTCGCCGCGGGAAACAGATGAGTTGCCGCTTCTTTTTTTTCTTGCACTGAATGAAAACTTATGAAACAAATCTTTCCTGAGGCCACAATTATGAACGGCACTGAAATGCTCAAAGCGATAAAAAAAAGACGGTCAATACGAAAATATACGGATGACAACGTCAGCGACGAGGCGATCAACTCCCTCATAGAAGCGGCGCGCTGGGCCCCTTCCGGCCTGAACAATCAGCCGTGGCGCTTCGTAATTCTGAGGGACAAAAACATCCTCAAAGAGCTCTCAACCATGACCAAATACGGCAGGATCATCCGCGCCTGCGATGCCGCGATCGGGGTGTATTTTCACCTTGCATCCGGGTACAACCGCGACAAAGACCTGATGAGCATCGGCGCGGCGATTGAAAACATCCTTCTCGCCGCAGACAGCCTTGACATCGGGGCCCTGTGGCTCGGAGAGATCCTGAACCGGAAAGACGACGTCAGCGCTTTGCTCGGTGTCGGCAACGACCACGAACTCATGGCCGTCATTGCCCTGGGCCGTCCCGACGAACATCCGTCATCAAAAAGAAAACCCGCAAATGAATTGATCATTAAACGACTATAGAAGGCACCCATGAAAAAGATAACTGCCGTCCCCCTGCTTCTGCTTCTCATGATTCCGGTCTTTCTGCTCACCGGCTCGGAATTCACCATGACGATCCCTTCAGTGTCGCTGGCAAAAACAGGCACCGGGGAGTATACGGCGTCGTTTTCCGTCGAGTACAGCGGAATCACCGGGTCATACACGGACGGTATCACCGTGCCGCTTCCGCGGGAACAGTATAAAATCTCCGGGCAAATCGAGGATGACTCGATCAGTGAAACGGATTTTCTTTTCGCGGGAATAAATTACGATCTGAACAATGACGGCGACACGGCAGACTCGTTCACAATAAGCAAAATTCGCGGCGTGCATTACCTGGAAGAATCGCCGATTAAAATAATCATTTCACCGTATAAATTCAACAATCTCATCGTATATGATTTTTTCACGTCAGGCAAACAAGAAAGGACCACGCTCGTGGCCCCCTCGGCACTTCCCCTGCTTGTCTACGAGTATGACACGAAAAATAATGCATTGACTGCCGGACTCGGCTCAAAGGATGTTCCCCTGAGCTTTTCAATGGAACACAATCCCTGCGTAAAAGTCGAAGTGATAAAACCGCTGAAGAGCCTGAACGAGAAGCCCGCGTACCGCATATCCGGGAACGCCTGCATGCTGACGTGTACGAACGAAAGGCTTATTGAAGGATATGATGATTCATGGAAGTCCTCGGTTTGGGCGATCCTGCCGTTTGCTTTGACCGGGCAGAATAAAAATTCATTTGAAGTGAAAATAAGGGCGATATCCCCTCCGTTCCTGGTCAGGGTAACCGCGTATTTCTCTATCGATCAGGGAATAACCCTGGCGTCAAAGCCGGTGAGTGCGATCGGCAAATGATCACACGTTAAAAAGATACTTAACGATATCACCTTCCCTGATGACATATTCTTTTCCCTCTGAGCGGACCAGGCCGTGTTCCTTTACCGCGTGCTCTGTTTTATACTGAACAAGATCATTGTAATTAAAAACCTCGGCCCTGATAAAGCCCCTTTCAAAATCAGTATGTATCTTTCCCGCTGCCACGTGCGCGTGCGTCCCTTCCTTCAGGGTCCAGGCCTGGAGTTCGGTCGCCGCGGTATAGTAGGTGATCAGGCCCAGCAGCTTGTACGCTTTTGAGATGAGGCGGTCAAGCCCGGATTCTTCAAGGCCCATGGCGCCGAGGAACTCCATTTTCTCCTCGTCAGGGAGTTCCGATATTTCTTCTTCGAGGTTTCCGATTATGTACATGAATTCGGAATTTTCCCCGGCGGCGTAATCCGAAAGCGCAGCGAGTTCCTTTTCAGGACTGTTTTTCTCGTCGATGTTCGCCAGGTACAGAACCGGTTTATTGGTAATCAGCCCGAGCTCGGCCACGACAGCTTCCTCTTCACGGTCCAGTTCCAGGGTTTTCAGCATCTGCCCCTGGTTCAGGTGGGCGATGATCCTTTCAATGGTTTCGATTGAATGTTTCGCCTCCTTGTCTCCGCTGCGGATGAGCTTGAGCAGTTTCTCCCGCGCCCGCTCAAGCACTTCGATATCGGCGAGTATCAGCTCCGTATTGATGACCTCAACATCGCTGACAGGATCAACCTCGCCTGAAACGTGCACAACATCCTCGTTAAAAAAACAGCGGACCACGTGCACCAGCGCGTCAACTGAGCGTATGTGCCCGAGAAATTTATTGCCCAGGCCCTCCCCCTTTGATGCTCCCTTTACCAGGCCGGCCACATCAATGAATTCTATCCGTGTCTGAATGGGGTTCTGGCGATGCAGCAGCTGCGCTATTTCCTGCAGGCGTTTGTCAGGCACGGGAACGATCCCCTTGTTCGGTTCGATCGTGCAGAAGGGATAGTTTGCCATGTGCGCCCCGGCCCCGGAAAGAGCGTTAAAAATAGTGGACTTTCCGACATTGGGCAATCCTATTATACCGCAATTAAACCCCATATCATCACCTCCGTAGAAAATATTCTCCATTAAAAAGAAAGCCCGCGTGACTCACATTTTGCCGGAGTTGAGCAAATTACATTGACAGCATCGGTATTTGCAAATACAATTTGCACATTGAAGGCATACATTCGTGTATTGAATTATCTTGCTCAATGCAAAAGCGAACGCGCGATACCTGATGAATATTATATCAAACTTCATCCCCAATTTAATATTCTATTTTGAATTAATTCTATTCACCACCGGCGTTGTTTCTGTCAGAACAAGAAGCTCCTGGTTCCTGATCGTCCATTCTTTGATTGTACTTATTGTTGTCTTCCCTTTATATCTCGGAGCTAACGATATTCCCGCGCCGACCTGTGCTTTTATACTGTCAGATGCCTGCCTGATCCTGTTCCCGCTTTCCTTCGCTTTCATATTTTCCCGGCAGATAGTCCCTCTTCAGGAAAAAAAATTCATCGCGCTGTATGCGGTAACACTGCTCAGTTTTATTTCATACCTGGTATTTCCGGAATGCCGTATTGAAAATATTTATGTTCTGCACATGGCAGGCTGGAGTTTGATCCTGTTTTATTGCTACAGAAAAAAACCCAATCTTTATGCTTATATATTATATGCAGTGTGCCTGTGCAATATCGCAGCAGTGGGCGTGCTGTTTTTTTTGAAAAGAGACTCCTTTTCTATTGTCGCATCATCCGGAATACTGAACATCGTGACTTTTTTGATAATACTCTTTTTTTATATTACGAGAATTATTGATGCTTCCAGCCGTTTTGAAAAAATACATGAGATGAATAAAAGGCTCACCCACAACGTGACACGCCTCAAAATCAGCAACGAGCAGATCAGAAAAATAATCATGCAAAAAGACCTGGAGCTCCTCCAGTTGTCGCGCCATGCGAGCCTGGCCGAGATAACCACGGGAATTGCCCATGAACTGTCACAGCCCCTGACCGGGATTAAAGGAATCGCACAAAACATGATTGATGACATAAATTATGATGATTTCGACAACCTGCAGGCCGTGTCAGAGCTCCATAAAATTTCATCACTGGTCGATAAATCATCCTCGATAATAGACCATATCCGTAATTTTTCGAAAAAAAGTATATTTACCATGAAAAATGCGGACCTGAATTCCGTGGTCCTTGACGCGATTGACCTGGTTCAGAATCAGATCAAAAAAAACAACATCGATCTCGTGTTCATCCTCGATGAAAACATCCCGCGGATTAATGGCAACACGGTCTCTCTTGAACAGATGATCGTAAATTTTATACTGAACGCGCGCGATGCGATAATCGAAAAAAAACTTACATCGGAAAGCCTTGAAGGCCATATCCATGTAGCGACCACAACGGACGATACTAATGTTGTTTTAAATATCGAGGACAATGGAACGGGAATACCCGACGATATTCTACAGAAAATATGGTCCCCGTTCTTCACCACGAAAACAAAAGGCCAGGGGACCGGGATCGGCCTCTCGATCTGCAGCAGGATTATTCGCGAACATAACGCGATCATTGACATCAAAACCAGCAAAAAGGGGACATCCTTTATCATAAAGTTTCCCGTAAATTCACCGTCCAGGAAGGATTGAAATGGGATTCAGTGATCTGTTCTCGCAATTAAAGTTTGGATCGAAAAAAAAATTTCCCGGAAAGAAAGTGCTGGTTCTTGAAGGAGGGGGGATGAGGGGGATATTCCTTACCGGCGTCCTTCAGGCGTTCTCCGACAGGAACTATTTCCCGTGGAAATGCATCATCGGTTCATCTGCTGGCGCGCTGACCGGCACCGCCTATGCGGCAGGACAGATACACCTGGCAAGGGACGCCTTTTTTACCAAGCTGCTCACCGGCGACTTCATCCATTTTTCAAACATTCTCAGGCAGGGACGGCACATCCTCGATCTTGACTGGATGGTTGAAACCATAATAAAAGGGGAAGAGCCCATTGATGAAAAAAAATTAAAAAAAAACGCACCGGTAATCATAACGGCTACCCATTGCGGAAAATATGCGGTCCCGGAAACCGTGTATCTCAATTCCAAAAAAGACAATATCAGTACCGCCCTGAAAGCAACATCCGCAATACCGTTCCTGTATAAAGGATTCGTTCACTATAAAAAGTATCACCTTCTTGACGGGGCACTTCTTGATCCCATCCCCTACAAAAAAGCCCTCGAACTCGGCTTCAAGGAGGATGAAATTGTCGTTATTGTGACAAGAGGGAGGGGATACCGTAAAAAAGAAGAATCTTTCTGGATCAAAACCATACTAGAATCGTATTATAATAAACGCGAATTCCATCATCTGGTTGAACTGCTCACCAACAGGTATAAGCTTTACAACAGTATCAGGGAAGACCTTGAAAACGTCCGCACGAAAATAGACGTAATTTATCCTCCCCGTAATTTCAGGGTCGACCGGCTCACCCAGGACGAGAAAAAAATTCTTGAAGGCTTTGAACAGGGAATTCAGGAAGGGGTTCTTTTTCTGAAGGGTCAATAATTGGATCAAAAGCTTATATTTCTTTCTCTTGTCATCCTCGCGGACGCGGGGATCTAACAGCTTCCCCTCTTGTGCCCTCTTTGGGGTTAGGGTGACTGAATTCCCATTTTCACGGGAAACACCGCTTAAATAGCCCGTTACTATGAGATCCCGGTATTGCGCCTTGCAAACCGGGATGACAATGCCACTATTACTTCACAACTAAAAATGCCCCACCATGCAAGCATGGTGGGGCATTCGATAATATGGTCAAGCCTCACGACTGATTAGTACCGGTCGGCTGAACACATCACTGTGATTACACCTCCGGCCTATCAACCTTGTGGTCTTCAAGGAGTCTTCAGTGACCTTAAAGGTCAAGGGAGATATCATCTTGGAGTTGGCTTCCCGCTTAGATGCTTTCAGCGGTTATCCATTCCGAACATAGCTACCCAGCGATGCCGCTGGCGCGACAACTGGTACACCAGAGGTTCGTCCATCCCGGTCCTCTCGTACTAGGGACAGATCTCCTCAAATCTCCAACGCCTGCAGAGGATAGGGACCGAACTGTCTCACGACGTTCTGAACCCAGCTCGCGTTCCGCTTTAATCGGCGAACAGCCGAACCCTTGGGACCTTCTCCAGCCCCAGGATGCGAAG
>Ga0209408_1001142_pt1 | contig 17526 bp, 20 predicted proteins | sample AD_UKC107_MetaG_FD_184422 | JGI IMG/M metagenome (GOLD analysis project Ga0209408, IMG submission 184422) | Active sludge microbial communities of municipal wastewater-treating anaerobic digesters from Hong Kong - AD_UKC107_MetaG (SPAdes)... | ecosystem: Engineered > Bioreactor > Anaerobic >... | reverse complement strand
GCAGCGGCAGGAGCAGCTCCCGCCTTTGCGATGTCTGCAGGCGGAGCCGGCGGGATTAAGCTCGTCCTCAAGGACGCAAAGGTTACCATCGAAAAGGTGACGCTCGCAAAGTGAGCGTCTACCTTTTCCCTCCTATATCTTAAGTGAGAGGGTTTGTCCCGATCGTCACGCCTCCGGCGTGACGGTTGGTTTCGAAAAGGATGAGGGAGAAATCGAGAGGGAGATATTACTATGGCTGGCAAGAAGTTATCACTTAAACTGAAGAAGAAGGAGCCCGAGGCAGCAGCCCCCGCCGCAGCAGCGGCGCCCGTGGGTGGAGCAGCACCTGCCTTTGCGATGCCTGCGGGTGGGTCCGGCGGCATGGTCCTGGAGCTGAGAGGCGCCAACATCTCCATCAAGGAAGTCGTCATAAAGCCGAAGAGCGCAAAAGGCAAGTAGAAGGCTAGTACCGTGGGGAAAGTTATAGCGATAACCGGAAAGGGCGGCACCGGCAAGACCGCGGTCACCGCGATTATAATCAGGTCTCTGTTGAAGAGAGACAAAAAGACCACCATTCTGGCCATAGACGCCGATCCTGACGCAAACCTTGCGGACGCGTTGGGGGATGATGTGGAGATGACCGTGGGCGACATAAGGGAGGAGATTCAGGATTCTCGAGTCTCGCTGCCGCCCGATTACGACAAGAAGCAGCTTTTCGCGGCGAAGATCTTCGAGGCGCTTCTGGAGAAGGACGGATACGATCTTTTGGTGATGGGCCGGTCGGAAGGGTCCGGATGTTACTGTTATCTCAACTCTCTGCTTAAGGGGATCATGGACGAGACCATAGACGACTACGACCTAGTCCTCGTGGATTCTCCGGCAGGACTTGAACATCTGAGCCGCAAGACCATCTCTGAGGTGGATTCGCTCATCGTCGTCACCGACGAATCTCGCAGGGGGCTGAAGACCGCAGAGACTATCAGACAGCTCGCCGACGAGCTGGACCTGAAGTACGGCAACCTCTACGTCATAGCGAACAAGGTTCACGATCTGTCCAAAGATCAGATCCTAAAGGTCGCAAGCGGTCTGGGCCTGAAGGTTATCGGCATGATTCCCTACGACGAAAATGTAGCTCGGCTCGATCTGGTCGGCGACCCGCTGGTCGGCCTGCCAGACGACTCTCCTGCCGTCGTGGAAGTGGAGGAGCACATAATCAAAGAGATCGGTCTATGAGGGGAGATCAATATGGGAGAGAAACTAAGCATATCCGACTTAAATAAGAAACTAGCGGAAATGGACGTAAAGTCCCTCGAGGGCGTCACCATCGAGGGCGACATAGAACTGGAGATCGACGCTGGAGCTGGCGGCGTCGGACCTCTCTTCGCCTACTACTTCGGCGAAGAGGTCGCAAAGGTGGCGGTCCAGCTGGTCAACATGGCCAAGGCCTTCGGCTATCCTGTTGAGAGCCTGCTTCAGCCGGTGGCGGTGGCCCAGGCGATATCGCCCGCACCTGCAGAGCTGGCCAAGGCAGCAGCCGCAGTTCCGGCCTTCAAGATACCAGACACACTCAAGACCGCCAAGTTCGCGGTCGGCACCGACAAGACCTGGAAGACTCAGGTCCAGGAGGTCCAGCTCGGAGCCACCAAGGCCGATGGCGGATCTAGAGGTCACGTCATCAAGATCGGCGGCGAGAAGGCGATGCCCTTCTTCTTCGACGCTGCAATGCCCAACAGGCCCGTCGTCACCATCGACGTCTTCGACATGCCCATCGGCATGGCCAAGGCCGTCAAGATGCACTACGAGGACGTCATGAACGATCCCGCGGACTGGGCCAAGAAGGCTGTCAAGGAGTTCAAGGCAGACCTGGTCACCACGCACCTGATCAGCACAGACCCCCTGATCAAGGACACCCCTGCCAAGGAAGCCGTGAAGGTTGTTGAAGACGTCCTCCAGGCTGTCGACGTTCCGATCGTCATCGGCGGCAGCGGCAACCCCGAGAAGGACGTGGAAGTCCTCTCCAAGGCGAGCGAGGTGGCCCAGGGCGAGCGCGCCCTCATCGCCAGCGCCAGCCTGAACTTGGACTGGGAAGCGATCGGAAAGGCCTGCGTCGCTAACAACAATGTCTGTCTAGCCTGGACTCAGCTCGAGATCAACTCCCAAAAGGAGCTGAACAGAAAACTGATGAAGGTCGCGGGTGTCCCAAGGGACTCCATCGTCATGGACCCGACCACCGCGGCCCTCGCCTACGGTATGGACTTCGCCTACACCAACATGGAGAGGATCAGGCTCGGTGGCCTGAAGGGCGACGAGGAGCTGAACTTCCCTATGTCCTCCGGTACCACCAACGCCTGGGGTGTTAGAGAGGCCTGGATGGTCAACTCCCCCAACAAGAACGACTCCTCTTGGGGAGACAGGATGCTGAGGGGCCCCATCTGGGAGATCCTCACCGGGTTCTCGCTGGCCATGGCCGGTGTCGACATCTTCATGATGATGAACCCGATAGCGGTCGCCTACCTGCAGGAGATCACCCAGTCACTGATGGGCCTGATCAAGGCGGAGACTCCTGACACCACCAACTGGATCTCAATGGAGGTGTGATAGCCTTGAAGGAAACTAGCCCGCTCAACCTTTACAAGTTCCTGCCCCAGACCAACTGCGGCGAGTGCGGTGAGCAAACCTGTATGGCCTTTGCAGCAGGTCTCATCGCCAGAAGCAGAAAGATCGACGAGTGCAAGCCACTCTTCGATGAGAAGAACCAGAAGAAGTACGGCAAGAAGCTGACTTCTCTCAAGGATGTCATCGCTCCCGAGGTCGCTCTCATATACGTAGGAGCTGGCGACAAGCAACTGAAGGTCGGAGGCGAGGACGTAATGTACCGCCACCAGATGACCTTCTTCAACAAGCCTCCATTCGCCTACGACGTCACCGACGCCATGAACGAGGCTGACCTCGTCGAGAGGGTCAAGCTGATCGATACCTGGAAGAAGTTCTACATCGGCAACTGGGAAGAAGTCGAGATGGTGGCCGTAAGGTGTGTCACCGGCGATGCTGGCAAGTTTGCCGCATGCGTCAAGAAGGTGATGGAGAACACCAAGAAGCCCCTGATCCTCTGCTCCTTCGACCCCAAGGTCCTGAAGGCAGGTCTAGAGGTTTCCGCAGCCACGAGGCCTCTCATCTACGCCGCCACCAAGGACAACTGGAAGGAAGTCGCCCAGCTGGCTTACGACTACAAGGTCCCAGTGACCCTCTCCGTCCCCTTCGACCTTGACGGCCTGAAGAGCATGGTCGCGACCTTCAAGGAAATGGGACTCGATGACCTCGTCCTGGACCCCGGCACTGCGCCAAACGGCGAGAAGCTCCAGGAATCTCTCCAGAACTTCATCAAGCTGCGGAGAGCCTCCGTCGAGGAGGGCCAGAAGGACTTCAACTATCCGGTCATGGCTCTGCCGATCAACGCCTGGCTGACCACCAAGGACCCGGTCAGAGGTGCCTACTGGGAGTCCGTCCTTGCCGCAACCTTCGTCATCCGCGGCGCGGACATAATGATCAGGCACTCGATCGAGCCCCACAGCGTCATGCCCGACATGCACCTGAGGTTCAACATCTACACCGACCCCAGGACTCCTGTCCAGGTCAAGCCCGGCCTCTACAAGGTGGGCAAGCCGACCGAGGACTCGCCGGTCTTCCTCACCACCAACTTCGCCCTGACCTACTACACGGTGGAGTCTGACCTCGCGTCCAACGGCATCGACTCTTACCTCCTGGCGGTCAACACCGACGGTATCGGTGTCCAGGCCTCGGTCGCTGGTGGCCAGCTGACCCCCAGCAAGATCAAGGACGCCTTCGCCGAGGCGGGCATGGACTTCGAGACGACCACCCACAAAGCCTTCATCCTGCCCGGAATGGCCGCCAAGTTCAGCGGCGAGCTGGACGACCTCTACGCATACAAGGTCAAGGCCCTGGTAGGTCCCGAGGACTCGGGACGTATCCCCGGCTGGATGGAAAAGCAGTGGCCTCCAAAGAAGTAAAAGCGATGAAGTGTGTCCCCTGAGGGGCACACCTTTTCTCTCTATTTTATTCGTGTATTTTTACTGTATTTTGTCAGTATCCGTTTCTACCAGATATTTTTCTTGTATTTTCCCGGCTCGCTTTTCACTCGATCTCTTCAGGCTCACCTGACGCGAGAAGCAGGTCTTTATAGAGGAGTATCTCGATCACCTGAGATACGTACCTTCTTTGCTGATATCTCTGGATGTCCTCGTTCATCTTCAGCTCGCTCTCTATCTGGACCCTGATCAGGGCCATACGGAGGTCCCGCCTCTCCTCGTCGTTCAGCTTAAGTGAGCAAATCTCCTTCAGCATTCTAGGCAGGTTGAGGGGGTCTTTGAGCACCCTTGCCAGTAGGAGGACGTACCCTCTCGGAGCATCGGGTTTTGCCTCACCTGTGAGAGTTTCCAGGTCCTCGACCGAGTATTTTTCGTCGTTTATTGTAACATAATCCATCTCTTCACCCCAAAATCAGATCTTCAAATCTCCCCGGAGGATCGATTCACATATCGATAGATCTCTCGGAGAGTTCACGTTCACCGCCAGCTCTATCCTATCGAGGATCAGGTGATAGTCCTCCTGCTCGAACCTTATCTTCGAGCCCAAAAGGACGTTCACCCCCGAAGGCACTATGAACCGCCCCTGGTAGTTGAAGAGGGCGTCAGGCTTCCCTCCGATCCGACGGTATAACTCCAAGGGCGTGTGGACCGAGAGGGCGGGCTCGGGGACATTTTCGTAGACCTCGATGATCTCGTCTACGATATCTCCTCTCAATAGAGGCAGGTCCGCCATCACGATCAGGACGGGCTCATCGATCCCAGCCTTCTCGACGGCATAGATCATGTCGGGAACGTATCCCTCGCCGGGCGTCTCCACCACCTCAATTCCCACCTCTTCGACCCACCGTATCGTCTCGGGAACGCTGGATGTGGCAGCCACCAGGACCCTCTCAACGGAGCTATCTCGGAGGGCTGATACGACCCGGCCGATGAGGGGCTGGCCTAGAAGCCTGACCATAGGCTTCTCCCCCATCTTCAGCCTCGTTCCAAGGCCGCCAGCCATCACCACGGCGTCCAGAAGAGGACCTCCCATCCGAACGCGTTCGTCGTCAATATAGCGGCAGCGACGAGGGCGACGCATCTTGCCACCTCGTTGGTGGCACCGAAGCCGTCCCCGGTGGCTCCGCCGAAGTTTCTCCTCGAAACGGCGACCAAATAGAGGGCCGATATCTGGGCCGCAAGGAGGACCGCGACGCCGAAGATACCGGCTAGGGCCCCGCATATTAGAGCTGCTATGACGAGGCCCACCAGAAAGTCGGTCCGGTCGGTGTTCCTGATGGCTATCTGACCGAAGCCCTCGTGAAGGGGCACCGAGAAGGCGGCGAAGGCTATCATCGACTGCTTGGCCGCCACCTCCGCCACGATCAGGGCGATGGGAAGGAAAAAACTGGGTATCGCCGTCAAAGAGGCGTAGACCGCGAGGATCGCCATCACCACGAAGACGACGCCCCCAGTCCCGATGTAGACGTCCTTCATGGCGCTGATCTTCTTCTCAACGGTGGTGTGAGCACTGACTCCGTCCCCAAAGTCGGCGAGGCCGTCGGCGTGGTTAATCCCGCAGAGCTTGTAGATCGCCACAAGGGTGAGGGCCGCCACGATCCCCGGTGGCGCGATCTCCGACAGGACAAAGGCAACGATGGCGTAGATCAGCCCCAGGACGGCTCCCACCAGGGGGAAGAGGTAAATGTGCCTCATGAGGGCCTCGATCCCCTCCATCGATATCCCGACGGGTATTGTGGTGAGAAATCCGAAACCGGACTTGAAGGCGAGGAGGAGATCTCTCAGCCGAACACCGCCCTGGTGTACATGTTCGCGGAAACTCCGCCGATCAGACCTGCGATGACGTCGTCCATGAAGGGTCCGAGCTTCCCCAGGATCCCGGGCTTGGCCTTATCGTACCGCACATAATCGAAGGAGCCCTTGTACCCGCCGACATACTTGGCTATGCTCATGCCCAGAACCTCGTCGGCTATGAGGTAGGTGAGGTCCCTCTCGTAATCGGAGCTCCTCATGTTCGGAAGGTTTCCTCTCTTCCCCTCCTCCTCCAGGAGAACTCCCGCGTATATCAGAAGACATAGGTTGGGGTCAGAGAGGGCGAGGTCGAGCTCTCTTCGAAATACCTCTTCGGCCTTATTCCTCGTCTCCACGCCAGGATGCGGCACGTAAAGCTCCAGGGCGGAGCTGACCACGTCGTCGATGGATATTCCCGCCTCAAAGAGCACTTCTCGGATGTCCTTACACGAGCCCATATCGATCGAAATGAACTAAGTCCTCTGACCGGATAAAAGCGTATCTGGTAGCCGAAGACCTCTTGACATGGGCGAAGTTATTTAAAGTCTCATGGCGAGATATTATGACGGGATTTTATGAAGACAATGGTCAAGATATTTGTCGATCACGAGCATTTGGGCCGCGTGATAAACACACTCACTGAGCTGGGAATAACGGGATTTTATCTCTATGAGTACAAGGGGATGGCTCCCAAAGAATGGAGAGATTTCCGGCTGAAAGAGGACCCGGAGATGACCATCGAGGCGGTCAGACATCACGCAGAGCCTGGGGTTCTGGTCAACACCGTGATAGACGGAGACTGCGAGCCGATCGTCAAGGGGCTGGAACAAGCTTTAAAAGGGATAAGGTATACGATAATGGGGCAAAAGGTAACGGTTATGAAGGTCAGAGGAGATTAAGCATTCATGCCGAATTTGAGACGAGAAGTGGAATCCGTGCTTGAGGTCATCAGGAACGCTCTGAGGATGGAAGGTGGAGATATCGAGCTGGTCGATATCACTGAAGATGGAGTGGTCTCGGTAAAGCTGACCGGAAGCTGCGCTGGTTGCCCCTTTTCTCAGATGACACTCAAGAATTTCGTAGAACGTGAGCTGAAGAATAACGTAGACGGCATAAAGGAAGTTGTGGCGGTATAGTGCGTGCACTTTTGATCGCCTACATTTTACGCCCGTCGAGTTGATATGGTTCTGCTCAATTTGGTGTATAATCTCTGAAAAGGCGGCTCTTCGCCGACGGTTGAATGCCGACAATAAACGAGCAAGAGGCAAAACTTGTGTTTCCGAGTAAGAAAGTTCAAACGTTGATCGGGTCCAAGATCAAAGTCGAGATGAAGGGGTCAGAACGTCACGTTCTGGAGGGAAACCTCAACAGCGTGGACGACTATCTAAACCTCCATCTGCTAGAGACTGTGGAGATTGTAGATGGTGAGAGGGCACGGTCCCTGGGTTCAGTGATACTCCGCGGGAACAACATAATTCTCATAAGTCCGGTTGAGTGACTGTCCGGGTGTCCAGATGTATGAGGAAGCGCTGGAGTACATCAAGTCGTGTGAGGAAGGTGTTCTGCAGAGCAATCTGTGGAAGTGTTTGGATATCGATTCTCGCAAATGCTCACGCATAGTCTCGAAGCTCTTGAAAGAGGATCTCATCACCAGGGAGCCAGAGTCCGTCGATGGGGTGAGAACATATCGGCTGAGGTACGTTGGGATTCCGTCATCCTCTGGTCGCTTCAGACAACTTATTTCGGGAGAAATATTCGAGCCGTGTGCGGGTTGCATAAACGAATGCGTTCCTGAACATTGTCCGGAGCTGAGCGAGTGGATCTTCGCCATAGTCCTGTCGGAGGATTCTGATCTCCACATCGACCAGCCAATAAAAAAGATCAGCACGGCCAGGCTCCAGCAGTAAGTTCGCCCGCCCATTTTTTTTGATCAAATCAGGAAAAATAGCTGTTATCAGGCGCAACAGCGCCCCATAAGGTCCTCCCTACCGCAAAGCTCACCTCAAAGCGCCCAGAGATGGCCCCGATAAAGACGGAAAGACTAGAAAGCCGGGGTGGATTTTCAGGAACTTATCTGGATCTGACTTTCTCCGAAGCCCTTCTTAACCAAGATCTTCTTTATACGCCCGGTATGATTGCCTTGCAGCTCGATAACGCCGTAGCCCTTAACGGTCCCACCGCAGGCAAGCTCCGATTTGAGATATGTAGCTAGTTCGTTGAGATCTATCTCGTGAGGATCTATTCCCTGGATCACTGTAACCTCTTTTCCGTATCTTCGTCTGTTGATCTTCACCGTGATCCTCTGCTGCTCTTTGGCTACCTCTTGGCATATGCAAAGGTCTTTGGGAAGGCCACATACTGGGCACATCTCGGAACTCATCTTCTGGTAGTTACCTCCACAGAATATATGAACTCATTCGTTGGAACGGCTTTTTGAGACATCCTTCACACGGCTTTCGAGGCTGTGGATCCCGATATAATGGGGTCTTGCGTCTCATCAGACCCAGTTTCAGGTTTGTTTCTCCCTATCCTGGAACCCTCTCGCCATCACTTTCGGTCCTGCAAATGAGCCAGTCTTCTAGCAGAAGAAGATATCAATAAGCTAAATAGCTATTGGTGGCCGTTGGCACCTGCAGAAATAACGATAAGCATCGCTCTTGTTTCGTCCGGGTCTCAACCAAGATCGATCTCAAAAAATCCTTCTTGAGACGATCAGATCGACTTTTCGGTCGCCTGCCCGTCCAGCCGTCGGGATAGGCGCAAGATCTGCTGGAGTGAAACGCTATTCCGCGATCTCTATCTGAGGTCTGGTCGCATCTCTTCTCAGTCTCGGTCTCGGGTTTGAGGCGGCAGAAGGGGTTGGCAGGTCTTTCATCTCTTCACCTCTCTCAACCTTCTGACGATCACCTCTGCGAGGAAGATGGCAAGCGCCGCAAAGAGGAGGGACCACCGACGGCTGACCCTCTGCTGGGTCGTTATCTCGCCTCTCTTCCTCGCCTCCTCGACGAGGTTTCCCGCCACCTCCGCCTCCGAGAAGACCTTTCCGCCGCTCGACATGATCAGCCTTGAGAAGTCCGGGTTGAAGCCGACATGCCTGAATTCGAGGGGATAGTTCACGGCGATCCCGTAATCGCCGACGGTGTATATCCCCTGCCTTTCGGGGGTGACTATCGCAGAGTACCGGTTCTCTCCCACCTTCTCCACCTGCCCCGACCCGATCTTCGGAGGGCTCGGACTCGTTATGGTGATCTCGAGGGGGGTCCCCAGCCATCCGTCCTCGGCGTCGATCCTCCCCGACTCCGGCCTCGGGTCGCCGACTGCCCAGTTCACCATCCTGGATACTAGCATCGAGTTTTTGGCAGAGTAGACCTCCGGCGCCCAGGCGGCGCCGTCGTCGGTGGTGAAGGCACAGACCCTCCCCAGGCCGTACCTCCAGGTGGTGAGGATCGGCTTTCCGTCGAGCATCACCACCAGCCTCTGGCCCCCGGACTTGGGGGTGACGTCGTTGAAGCCGGTGGCGTTGGCGGCGAGACTGAGGTCTGAGGTTATGTAGTGGTTTGGGTTCAGAATCATCAGGGCGTAACCGCCAGCGGAGATCTCCTCCTCTTCCGGCAGCTCTTCCTCATCTGGCCTCTCCTCGGCCCTGATGGTGACGGAGCTGGGATATACGGCGGAATGGTACAAAGCTCCGGTCCTGGCGGCGAGGTCTCTGAACCCTCCGGGAGCGTCCTGGAAGGACTTGACCTCCACCAGGTGGACCGTCGCCTCCATATCCTGGATCATCCTCGTCGCCTCCTCGAAGACCTCAGGGTACTCTTTCACCCTGCCGTCGGAGATGACGATGATCTCGCCCTCTCCGCTGCTGGAGTTGAGGATGTTCCAGGCGAGGGCGAGGCCCGTATTGAGCTGGGTTTCCTCCTGGGCACCGGGCTGGGGCGAGAGGCTCGATATCCGGTCCGCGATCATGATCTCTTTTCCGGCGATGGGGGTCGGGGTGAAGACGACGAAGGCTTCGGTCCCGAAGACGACGAGAGCGACCCGATCGTCCCTGAACTCCGGCGACTTGAGGATCTCTATGGCGAGGGATTTCTCGTAGTCGAGGAAGGTGGCGCCCCCGATCGACATCTCTCGTCGGGTGCTTCCGGAGATGTCCATGATGATGACCGTCGTCTTCCCGCCCTCGAAGATGCTGGGGACCGACTTCACCGGCAAGACGTCCTCGAGGGTTGAGTTCCTGTAATCGCCGAAGTCGAAAGACGCTTCGCCTCCCACCACCACGAGGCCGCCACCGTCTCTTACGTACTCCTTCAGGCTTGCGAGCTCGGGACCGTACCTCTGGTTGTCCAGGACCACCGTTTTGTACCTCTTGCCCCCGGGACCCAGCTGGTCCGCCCTGAACGAGGATGTGGTGGTGAGCTTGTACTGCTCGGATAAGACCGCCGAGAGGGGCGACTCCTCATCGGCCACCAGGAGGACGTCGGGCTTGGGGACGACGTAGACCGCCTTCTGATACCGGTCGTTCTCTCTCTGGGCGTCTTGGGGGAAGTTTATCGTCGCCTCGATAAGGTGGGTTCCCGTCGACGAGAATCGCTGGGATATCTTGATGGAGGCAGACCTCCCCTCCCCCGAGACCTTGTCCTGGTATATTACCGAGTCGTCAGCCCTGACCGTGAGAAGGCCGTCGAACCCGCCGCTCGAGCTTCTCACGATGACGGTGAAGGGATAGTCGCCTCCGAGGACGGCGGTGTTCGTCCCGGAGATCTCGACGCTGTAGTCTTCTCTTTCCGGCACCATCTCCAGGGCGAAGACGGTGGTGTTGGCGGATCTCGCCAGGGCAAGGGCCTCCTCCAGACTCCGGCCTTTGTTGCTGTAGCCGTCGGTGACCAGAAGGAGGGCTCCGCCCTGCTGGGCGTACTGGAGTATCTTGTCGCCCAAGGGCGTAGCCGTCCCTGAGAAGGTTCTGATCTGAGAGTCGGGGAGGTCCGCCTGGACCCTCTCCGCCGCACCTCGATCGAAGATCTCCGTCGAAGCTGTCAGGTCCGAGACGACGGTTATGAGGGGCCGTTTAGTCTGGGTCGTCTCTGTCACCGTGACGTAGGGGTTGGCGAGGGCCACAGCCAGAAGACAGAATATGGCAGTTCTGCTCAGAACGAGGAGCCTGTTTTTGTTCAGCCGGAGGCTCGCCACCCCCGCGATCAGGATCATGGGGACCAGCATCAGGAGTCGGGGCTCGGAAAAGTACAGCCCTTCGATCAACTCTCCCGCCTCCTTCGCAGGATTAGAAGCTCAAGGACGACGAGGCCCGCGGCTATCAGCACCATCCATGGAGAGATGTCTTTTTTGATCACCTTCTCGGTGGTCTTGCCGCCGGTGAAGGCGCCGAGGTTGAGGGTCCTCTCATTCATCAGGTTCGATTCTATGGGATCGTACATGTTGGCTGCGAGGGTCTGGCCCTGGAACCGATAAATTCCGACCCTGTCCAGTAGGAGGACGTCGGTTGCGATCCTCTCGCCCGGGGCGTCCACCAACGTCGTCTCTCCGAGCCTCACGATCTCGCCGGTCTTGCGGTTCGACTCTGAGGCATCAGGGACGTTTGTGAGCCAGCCCGTCATCTCGTACCAGAATATCGGGTACTCGGGCCTCTGGTAGAAGTCGGACCTCTCGGAGGAGAGGCCCAAGTAGACGACAGTGCCGCTCCCCAGCCTCCAGTAGGATATGACGGGAACGCCGTTCGCCTCGGCGATCGTCACGGAGCCGGGGCGGGCCGAGGCCTGAAGGCAGCTGAAGACCTCGACCTCGTCGAAGTGGAGGTCCTCTGCGAAGACCGGGTTTCTCGTCCAGAGGGGCGCCGACTCGTTGATGACACCCGTTATCCTGACGGGCAGGTACTCGGGGCTGGCTGAATCGTTCGAGGCGACGTAGACGACCTTGCCGCCGCCGTAGACGTATCGATTCAGGTCGCCGTCGGTCGTCGCGTTCTCCATCACCACCAGGTCAAACCTTCCGTACTCGCCCGACCTGCTGATGACGACGGTGGATATCGATCTGAGGGCTGCGAGGACCGGCCCCTCGTCGCCCAGGTAAAGAACCCTCCTCGGCCTCAGCTCCGGGGTGTAGACGTAAGCTCTGTTGTCGAAGGATATGGCGTCATCGATCTCAAGGATCACGGAGTTGACGCCGGGGAACGCGTCGAAGGTGAGGTAGCTTTCGCCGCCGGAGTCTATGGTTCGGGTGCTGGTGGAGGCGCCCCCAGGCCCCTCGATCTTTATGGGGACGGTCCTGGTCCTGCCGTAGTTTCTTATGAGGCAGGAGTAGTTCAGGACCCCGCCGGAGTCGACGATCCAGCCGCCGACGATCCCCACGTTGTCGCCCTCTCCGCCGGAGTCGACGAAGGCCACCTCGGTCCCCTCGCTCTCGATAAGCCTTCTCGTCACCTCCGGGTCGTCGCCGGTCCAGCTGATGAAGTCGGATACGACGAGGATCTGGCCCCCCTCGGCTCCCAGGAGGCTTTTGCCCATCATCATTCCCGCTGAGAGGTCTGCAGAGACCGCTTTCGGGGATAGGGATTCGAGAACCGTCCTCGCCTGCTCACCGTTTCCCTCCCGGAGGGCGACGATGGGGATGTTCTCCGCGAGAACGATGCTGATCCGATCCTGGCCGGAGGCGTACTGGAGGAAGATCTCCTCGGCTTCGCTGAAGCTCGCCTCCATGCTGGCGGATAGATCGATCACAACCACCAGATGCTCACCTTGGGTTCCCCTCGCCTCCGTATAGGGGCCTGCGGCGGCCAGGACGAGAAATACGATCACCAGAAGCTGAACCCAGAAGAGGGGGTCTGTGATCAGCCGGTTCAATGATGCCGTGGGCTTCGCCTCTCCCTCTAATATGAAGGCCGTCGACGGAAAAGGGAGGTCTTTTGGCTTGGGCCGGATCATGTAGAGGATGATCAGGGGGATCGCGCTCAAAAGCCCCAGGAGGGCGAGAGGGGAGCTGAAAGGCATCAGCGACCTTACGCCCACGCCCGAGAAAAGGTTTACGCAAGTTCGAAGGCGGCCCCCATGCCAACATTCTTAATACGATTGACGATCTCAATGTTGTCAGATCCTGCTCATCGAGGTGCACCACAATGGTCAGCGTCATGGAAGTTTATCAACTTCTCCCCAAGACGAACTGCAAGAAGTGCGGCCTTCCCACCTGCATGGCCTTCGCCGTCGAGCTTCTTGGTAAGCGAAAGGCGATCGAGGACTGCACGCCGCTGGTGGAGGAGCCGAAGTACGAAAAGAAGCTGGCGGGGCTGAGGGAGCTTATGGCCCCCATATTGAGCGCCGACGCCACCGAGACCGGGATGGTGATTCATCCCGAGAAGTGTTACGGGTGCGGAAACTGTGTCGTCGCCTGTCCCGTGAACGTGGCAAACGACCCCAAGGGGACGGCCATCGGTCGCGGGCCCGTCAGCCGCAAGGCGATCTTGGTGGTGGAAGACGGCGTGGTCAAGTGCGTGAACTTGGATGAGTGCAGGCGGTTTGGGCCCAATAAAGTCCTCTGCAACGCCTGCATCGTGACCTGTCCGAGCAAGGCGATCGAGTTCATCTAGGTGATTTAAAATGGCGTTCTGTACTGGTTGTTCTCTCCTCTGTGACGATATCGAGGTGGACTTTGATGGGGCGAAGGTCAAAAGGACCATGAACCTCTGCAGAAAGGGTCGGGCCCACTACGATTCGCTTCGAGTCGACAGGCTCGCCCCCGCCGTCGACGGGTCCGCTGCCTCCATCGATGAGGCCATATCGAAGGCCGGAGAGCTTCTGGCCGGGGCGGAAAAGCTCCTCCTCTTCGGCTGGGGGAACTCGACCCTGGCGGCTCAGCAGGCAGGGATAGGGCTAGCAAAGAAGCTCGGCTCCGTCATCGACGATCCCTCCTCCTACTCTCAGGGGCTCATAACCGAAAAGATCCTCGCGGGCGATCTTCCTTCCTGCACCTTCGACGACGTCCGGAACTTCGCCGACGTCTCAATCTTCTGGGGGGACGACCCCTCCAGCAGCCATCCCCGCCACCTCTCGCGGTTCTCCTACTTTCCCCGGGGCGAGAAGAGGCAGAGGGGGTACGAGGAGGATCGGGAGGCGATCGTCATCGACGTCCGAAAGTCGCCGACGGCTCAGATCGCTGCCGACGGATTCTTCAAGATCCCGCCGGGAGGCGACGCCGAGTTCGCGGAGGCTCTGATGGCGACGTTGGGTGGAAAGATCCCCAAGGTCGAGGACAAAAAGAGGATGCTGAACCTGGGAACGAAGCTCCGGAAGGCGAAGTTCGGGGTGATCTTCACAGGCCTCGGCCTCGCCCACTCCATGGGTGGAGATCTCGACGCCTTCTTCTCTCTAGTCGGGAAATTGAACGAGCTATCCCGTTTCTCAGTGATCCCGACCCTCGGCGACTACAACACTCGGGGGTTCAACCAGAACCTCTTCGACGAGACCGGCTCCGTCAACTCCGTCTCTTTCGCCGATGGTGTCGCTCACGGTCCCGAGTTCGGGATCGCGAAGTATCTGGACTCTTGCGACGCCGTCATGGTGGTGGGCGCAGACCCCGTGGCCGCTCTTCCTGCGCCCCTCACAAAGTTGCTCTCCGGGATTCCCATGGTGGCGGTGAACTCTCACAGGACCCTCACCACGGACGCCGCGAAGGTTACGATCCCCATCGGTGTGGCGGGGCTCGAGGTGGGAGGCTCAGCTCTGCGGACCGACGGGGTGAAGGTGGACTTCGATGCGGTGGTCAAATCGGACTATCTCCCGGACGTTGAGGTCATCGAAAGGATAATGGAGGCGGTCTAGATGACAGGAAAGGAAGTAACGGTGGTCACCTACCGGGGCATCTTCCAGGAGGTAGAGGAGGCGCTCGGGATGTACAGCGACGGGTACCGGGACCAGTCCGCCCTCATCGATCTGGACGGAAGCGATGCAAAGGCTCTGGGCGTGGAGACCGGAAAGCCCGTCCTCCTGGAGAACGGCTCGGGAAAGGTGGTGGTGGTGGCGAAGGTATCAGAAGACCCCCATCCGGGCGTCGCCTTCATGCCGGCCAGCCCGTGGTCAGCCCAGCTCCTTTCAGGAGAGGTGGGCGGAGGCGGCCTTCTGGAGCTGAAGAGGTTCAGGGCGAACGTCTCTTTCGCCGAGGGCGCTGTAACGTCGATCGAGGAGATAAGAGAGAGGATCGGGGCGGATTGACCCGAAGTCCGGATGTATCGAGATGAAACCGAACCTGATATCCATAGCCGACCTCTCCTCTGAGGAGATCAGTGCGATCCTGGACCGGGCCGACGAGCTGAAGGCTCGGAGGGACGATCCGGCCTCCCGGTCGATTTTGGCGGGAAAGAGCCTGGCCGCGATCTTCGAGAAGCCCTCCACCAGGACCAGGGTATCCCTGGAGGTGGCGATGACAGACCTCGGAGGGCACGCCCTCTACCTCAGCAAGAGCGAACTCCAGCTCGGCCGCGGAGAAACGATAGCCGACACCGCCCGGGTCCTCTCGCGGTTCGTCCACGGGATCGCGGCCCGGGTCTACGACCACAAGACCGTCGAGGAGCTGGCCAGCGAGGCCTCGGTACCCGTCATCAACTCCCTATCGGATGTGGAACACCCATGCCAGATCCTGGCGGACCTGATGACGATGCGGGAGAGGTTCGGCCGCCTGGCTGGCCTCAAGGTGGCCTGGGTCGGAGACGGAAACAACGTCTGCAACTCGACAATTTTGGCCTGCGCCCTGATGGGGATGGAGATCGCCGTTGCCTCCCCGCCCGGCTTTGGTCCAGACCGTAAAATATTAGATCAGGCCGATCGTCTAGGAGGCGGTGCCGTCGTCGTCACCGATCCCGTCAAGGCCGTAGGTGGCGCCGACGTCGTCGAGACCGACACCTGGGTCTCCATGGGCGACGAATTGGAGGCGGAGCGAAGGATTGCGGCCTTCGGCCGATATCAGGTGAACTCCGACCTCCTGAAGCACGCCAGCAAAGACGTCATCGTGCTGCACTGCCTTCCGGCCCACCGGGGCCAGGAGATCACCGACGACGTGATGGATGGGCCGAGGTCAGCGATCCTCGACCAGAGCGAGAACCGGCTCCATTCCGTCAAAGCGGTGCTGGAGAAGCTGATGGTCCGATAGTCATGGTCTCGCGGCATCGAGACGGTATCAAGATGATTTTCGCAAAGCGGGGGTTGCCAAGCGGTCAAAGGCGCAGGGCTTAGGACCCTGTCCTGCAGAGGTTCGTGGGTTCGAATCCCATCCCCCGCACCAATTTGCCGTTATTGCTCTCGATTTTTTGTTGTTCCGCCGGTCTGGCTGCAATTTCTGGACGATCTTTTAGACACCTCTGCCATCCGTTGCGGATTATACCTGTGTGGGCGAGCAAGGCAGAGATTCGCCTTGCTCGCGGGTCAGAAATCTGTATGCTATTTTGGAATAATCTGACGTAAAATTATCTAAAATAGTTGTTTTTATTGCATTAAGACAAAAAAGTTTAACTACAATAAACTAATTTTGCTCAAAATAAGTTGAGTTGGATCAAGTTAAATTGGGTGAAGGAGTTGAGACCGCTGGAAAACGTGTTCATGGGAAGGTGCCTCAAAGTAGATGGATCGGTTCGGGAGGGCACCAACTATCATGATGAGGTGTACTTCGAGGGCTTGTCGGGGATCAGAAGGGAGAAAAGACCGCTCTTAGCTTCCGTTTTTTGGACGGAGGTGCCCCTGAAAATGATGCCGTTATACTCGATCTGGTTCGATTCCGTCCTCCCTCATGCGGACTTGAACATCGAATACGCATGGGGGTAAAGTCGAGATGAGACCGTTTTTGAGACTTATGGGGATTGGAGTCCTCATCCTCTTTTTGACGGCAGCAACCGGCGAGGCCCAGGACTTTCCCCTGGCCAGGGACGATCCCACCATCAGGAACGCGGTGGGCTATCTCCTATCCTGCCAGAACGAGGATGGGGGGTTTGGCAACGAGCCCGACGCCTCGACGAGCAGCCTCGTTCCAACGGCTAACGCCGCCATGGCCCTCGCCCTGACCGGCGATCTGAACCGCGCCAGAGAGGGTGGGAAAACGCCCCTCGACTACCTGGTCGCAAACCCGCCCGGCGACGACGCATCTGGCGGGAGCATCGGCCGGTACGTGATGGGGATCGTGGCCTGTGGGGGCAATCCCCGAGACGTATCGGGGGTCGACTACGTAGAGTGGCTAAAGAAGTTCGCAAAGCCGCCTCGCGGCGAGGAGAACCTCTTCTCCGAGTCCTACATCCTCCTGGGCCTCGCGGCCGCCGGCGAGTCCAAGTCGGCGGAGGCAAAGGCCTTCATATCCTACGTGTTGGAGAAGCAGCACTCCTCCGGGGGCTGGGGTTGGGGCGGCGGGGCTCCGGACCTTGACACCACCGGGATCGCCACCTCTGCCCTCCTGGCCGCGGGCGAGGACCCGGAGTCCCAGATGGTAAAGGACGCCATCGCTTACATCAGAACTCAGCAGAGCGATGACAGCGGCTTTGCCTCCTCGGGAATGAGCGCCGACTCAAACGCCATCAGCGACTATTGGGCGATCATGGCTCTCAACGGAGCGGGCGTCGATCCCACCGAATGGCGGAAGGGAAGTGAGACTCCCGTCTCCCATCTTC
>Ga0209408_1001140_pt1 | contig 17593 bp, 17 predicted proteins | sample AD_UKC107_MetaG_FD_184422 | JGI IMG/M metagenome (GOLD analysis project Ga0209408, IMG submission 184422) | Active sludge microbial communities of municipal wastewater-treating anaerobic digesters from Hong Kong - AD_UKC107_MetaG (SPAdes)... | ecosystem: Engineered > Bioreactor > Anaerobic >... | reverse complement strand
CTCCAGCTTCTCGGTGAAGCACATCGGGAATGAGGAGGTCAACTACTCCATGGCAGTCTCCCAGATCCGTCAGGGTCTGAGGGAAGTGGAGGACCTTCTTCCAGCAGTCGACCGTCTCAGTTCGATCCCCCTCACCATCGATCTGATAAGCCAGGTCGCCAACGAGACGGGTCTGCCCAACAGGGAATGGGGCGAGATCTGCAAGCTCCTCGGTGGAGCGGAAACTGCCTGGGACCTGATGCAGTGCATCACCCACCGTCTCAGCCATTACGGAAGAGGAAGAGCAGGCATCCTGAACGAAGAGCAGATAGGTGACTACTTCTTTGGAAGGATCAGCGACAGGGCTGCCTGAGAAGACATCATCATCACAGGACACGGGTGAAGGCTACTTCAATAGTAACCGACACCCGTGTTCTCTTTTCAAGTGGAGGATATCATGGCTGGAGATTCATCCGCCTATCCCTGCAGGGAACAGATGTACCTGGTTGCTGAGAAAAGGCTCCAGTGCATTCCTGTTCAGGAGCATGTTACGGTATCGTCAGAGGGCATTACAGGTCCTGATGCCGCCAGAAGGCTTCTGATGCCCTTCTTCGAGAACGAACCCTACGAAGTGGTGTATGCGGTTGCCCTGGACTCAAGCAATCGATTCCTGGGCTTCCTGAAGCTCGAGGAGGGCACCGTGAACATGGCCACTGTCCATCTCCGGAAGATCCTCACCTTCCTGCTGTGCGAGACGAATGCCACTGGGCTCATCCTGGCTCACAACCATCCCGGAGGGAGAAACATGCCCAGTGCTGAGGATGTTGCCCTTACGAGAAAGCTGACTCATCGGCTCGATGACATCCAGGTCAGGATGCTGGATCATCTCATCTACATCCCCGGAGGATTCGGAAACGAACCTCAGTGGGTTTCCCTGAGCGACGAGGGTCACATTCCTGCGTAGCTTTCGATTTCAGTGAAGCTTTGCCAGTGCCGTAAGGATGTCGGTGATTGCATCGACTTCCTTGGAACTGATGTCATAGGGGATCGTAAGCTGGGCAACGAAGTCAGGCCTCAAAGGCACAGCCAGCGTATGAGAAACTGATCTCTGCCTGACGACAGGGGAAGAGGGCACTATCTCTACTGGAGACCGGTCAGTCTCAGGAGACCCAACGACCTTCCTGAACGATTCAAGAGCGGCAGTCAACCTGCCCTTGTACTCCCGTATTGTCTTCTCGGCAGGATTGAGGCGTAGCTTGTAAGCCTGGGCGGCTGCTTCAGGATCAATCCGAGTAGCATCCCTCTGGTCAGCGGGAGGAAGGCAGCTTCCCAGGCTGCGGCATGCAGTTTTCCATCCGCTGGCCTTGCTCTTGCTGAGCTCTCCGGACTTGAGAAGCTCGTCAATGTGTCCAAGCAGCGCTTCAAGAGATCTATCTCTGCCCATATCGGAATCTCCAATCGTCATGTTGGTAAATGCTATATCAATAGCGAAGTTATCTATGACGATAGTATAGTGAATCCGCATGCCTTATGCAACAGCATCCAGCGCCATCTCCTGCAGCATGCGGTATGAGAGCATCGAGCTCAAGGAAAGGATACAGTATGGAACAGACCCGGCAGGCGGTTACACACAATAACCGCATCACTGAGCTGAAAGAGATCAAGGTACCGAAATCAAAGGCTCGCACTCCAGGTGTGAGCATGAAGTTCTCAGAGTACGCGGCAGCACCGGGCTGCCACTACTCAGTCCTGAAGCATATGGCCACAAGCCCTCTGCACTACAGGCATGCTCTGGAGAATCCACCAGACCAGACACCAGCGATGCTTATGGGCAGGGCAACCCATACTGCGGTCTTCGAGCCGAAGAGGTTTCAGCTCGAGTATGCCGTATGGTCCGATTCCCGCCGCACCAACGCCTTCAAGGCGTTCTCTGAGGAATGCGAAGCCCAGGGGAGGTCAGTGCTCAAGGATGACGAGTACGAGGCCGTAATGGCCATCAGGGACTCCGTGAGGGGTATCCCTGCCATTGCTTCTCTCCTTGAAGCCGGCAGAGCCGAGACGAGTCTCTTCTGGCGTAATCCCCAGACCGGGATCGAGTGCAAGGGCAGGCTGGACTGGATAGCTTCAGAAAAGGCGATCCTTGACCTCAAGACCACCATGAGCATCAATGAGGGCTGGTTCTCGAAGCAGGCTTGGAAGATGTGCTACTTCCATCAGGCAGCGATGTATCGTGAGGGATATGCGGTATCCTCAGGAAGAGGGATCATCCTGCCCTTCGGGATCATTGCCGTTGAAAGAAAGCCGCCTCATGCCTGCAGACTTTTCTGGCTGGATGAGGATTCCCTGGAGAGAGCACATGAGGAATACGTCTCCTGGCTGGAACAGGTCAGGAGCTGCACTGAAACAGGCGTCTGGCCTGGACCCGAACCTGTGGAGGCTGAACTCAGAGCTCCCGAGTGGGCCATGGCCACCGATGACACCATAGACTTTGAAGGAGTTGATGACAGTGAAGACCTCCAAGCTGGATAGCAATCCGCAGATGCATGTGGATCTGATGTTCCCGAGCCGCTACCTCAAGGCGGCTGATCTTCAGGAAAAGCCGATGTCCCTTACCATCGAACAGGTCTTCAGGGACCAGGTGAGAATGACCAACGGATCCATCACCGAGAAGTACGTTCTCCGGTTCAAGGAGACCGAGAAGGAGCTGATCCTGAACAAAACCAACGCCAAGGCCATCGCCAAGCTCCTCAGGGAGCCAAAGGCGGTGAACTGGGTAGGATCCACCATCGTCCTGAAGCCGACGACCTGCGAAGCCTTCGGGGAGCAAGTGGACTGCATCAGGGTGAACATGCGAGAAGCTAGCTGAGAAGGGTAGCCAGCAGAGAACGGGGCTGCTTGATGGTAGGCAGCCCCTCAATACTAGTAAAATGAACATCTCCCGAATACGGCCCCGAGAAATCGACAAAACCCTATCGCCACAAAAATCAATAAAAAGACATCACTGCAGTCCGGTATGGGCTATAAATCCGCTCAAAATTGGATTTTCAAGTTTTCCTGGGCAACTGCTCTCAGAGGAACCTTCAGCCCAGAAACACCACAAGTTGATGGCAGAGAGGAGCTTGTTCAGACACAGCCCCTCCACGGCCCCACTCTGGAGTCGCTTATTCTGCTTCGGATCCTCTACTTCTTGTGGAATTCTATGAACTGGGGACCGACTTTATGGGAACTCGTAGGGAACTTCCCTGGAACTTCACGGGAACTTCTTGGCCTTCGGCGGGAACTTCATGGGAACTTCTTGGGAACTTTATGGGAACTTATGTCTATTGCATTAACCTAGGATGGATTAGCAATTAAAATAGTATTGATGGGTTTTGCTAATGATCCGAAGGTCGGGACATAGCTTTCTGTAGAAACTCCCACTCCTCATCAGCAAGCTTAGCCCTGATGGATGCAAGCTTTTCCGACTCATCCGGAGCTGTGGAGATAACGAACGACGCGAAGAGTGTAGTGGGCTGTATGAATACTCCTCTGTCCTTGAAGAGCTATCTCGCTGCCTCAACTCTCTCGTGTATGTATCCATCCCAGGTACCGTAACCAATATCCAGCTTCACAAAGACCTCTGATACCGCAGGCTGAGCTTGTCAGTTCGTCTCTACTCTACCGAACAGCATTCTACTCATCGCCAGACCTGTGTGGATGAAAACGGTCAGAATGGTCGATGAAGACGAATTCGTTCCCGTGCTCTATCATGGCTGGAGATTCAACCTGGCAAGCGGCCATACCGTCCGTCCCTTCTGTCTGTTCACCCTCAATGAGAGAGAGACGATACAGGCCGGATTCCTTGTCAGCTTCGGTCGATAGTCCAGACCCAGAAGGATCCGTCCAATCTCATTGAGGAAATGCCCCTGTCTTCACTCGGCAGGGGCATTCTCTATCAGCGGTAGACATGAAGAACCAGATAGGGTCCTGATCCGTCCTTACTTTTTCTAGGAAAAGAACTGAGAACGAGAGAGAAGACAGATCATATGCAGTAAGAAGCTCATTGATGTCAGGGTCTCCTTGTATTACGCTTGGAAACGGACGAATCGGTTCAGGCAATTGATGCTGGAAAGCCATTGACAGCAGTAAGTTGACTGCTCATCGTTTAAGCTATTCAGGAAATTTGATTAGACTGACGATGCTTGGTTATACTGCAGTCGGTATAATCATTGTTATAGGGAAGAGGAATGAAAGAAAATGGGCACAGTTGATAAACCAGTTTTGCCAGAAGAAGACGTAGATCTTCTCGCATGTATTGAGGAAGCATACCAGAAGCTGGATTATGCCACCGCATCCAGTTTAATTCATCAGCGATTAGATTCCAGTGTTATTGATGTGTCGACTCAATCAAGAGCCCTACTGTACCTGCAGCTTGCCTGTTTACTAATTGATGTTGCTAAAGCTAGCAATACCCGTGTTGATGCTGAGATAGGCTTGTCCATCCTCGAGGAGAATCAAAGCGAATTCTTAAAACTAACTACTGCTTCAAGTCTTGCATACAATATAGGAAATGCAAAACATAGCTTGTTCACAATTGATAGGTTGAGTAGCACATTCGAGTACACACCAAATACAATCGAGCTGTTGATTGAGGCTAAGAACAGTTATCTAAGTGCCATGAAAACTCTTACTGAGTACGACTCAAGGCTATTGCCAAAGCTACTTGTAAACCTTGGAACAGTGTTAAGTGAGTCAGGAAGAATTTCGGAAGCAATTCTTTGCTACGATCAAGCTATAGAGAAGATACCTGATTTCCAGCAAGCACATGGATGCAGAGCAGTTGATTTGGTTTGGTTGAACATCCTAACGGAGAAGTACTCAAAAATGATGCTTGTTCATGTTTACAATGGACTAGTTGTGTCCCTGTCTGATCACTCCATGCCACCTTTCTACAGACGGGACCAAGAAGAAAAACTTCGGCAAACTGTCAATGCACTTAACAAGCATGGAGTCTATGATATAGATCAAGCTGTTGAGGAGTATCTTGATGCAGATAGAGCAACACCCCTATCTGACTTTCAGAAGTACGCATTGAAACACGGTCTGTTTCTTTCTGAATCTGCGATTTATTGCTATTGTCCGGAAGGTTGTTCCGACTCTCTTGATTTCGATGAATCCGGATTGCCGATATCAATTGCGAAGAGAATGCGCTTGGTTCTAGAGCGTGTGAAATCCGAGTTTGTGTACGCTCGGTGGTTGTACTGGGAATCGCTCAATGGTCAAAAGACACCTTCCGGTGAGTATTGGCCACTCGAAAGTGATTCTAATGTCCTTCCTGAAAGTACTGGGCCGCGAACTGAGATGTTAAGGGATTCATACAGAACTACATACTCAATACTTGATAAGGTTGCTTCAGCATTACTCGATTTGTTTGAGATGCCATCGCCACCGAAGAAAGTCTATTTTGAAACTCTGTGGAAGCTACCAAAAGGAGAGCGAACAGAAAACACACAGTACAGATGGCCTGAAATGAAAACCATGGAAAGGTTTCCGCTAGTTGGTCTATTCAGTCTTTCAACCGACCTTGATCGTACTTCGGGAGAGTGGTCTCACTTCAAGAGCTGGCGTAATGCATTGGAACATAGGGGTATGTTTATTGTCAATGCTGATAGTCCTAACATTGAAAAGCATGAATTGAGAAAGTACTTTGAAATTGCTACCGAGAGAGATATGCAAGAGCAATGCCTGAGGTTACTCCAGGTAACAGCCGGAGCAATAATAAACTTCTCGCTATGTGTTAAGCATTCATCCAAATGGAGACGGAGAATTCAAGAATCGGAAAATCAACCTATAACAACTGAATGAACCAGCCACAGGCGCTACAGTGCTGGTCAGGTTGATACCTGTGCTGGTTATTCAGAGCGTTGGCCTATCGGAAAGCTTGGTTAGTACTCTTCTGCTATTTTCCTAAGTCGAGTAAGCTCATTCTCCAGTCTGAGCAATTCATCTTCCAAAGAGACTATCAACTCCTCGCTCTCTACTATCTTTTTTTCTGATGCTGCTGCTGATATCTCATTTCTTCTCTCTGTTCTCTTTACACGTTTACTATCACTAATAAGGCCCCTTATTGATGACTGTAAGTAAGAGCTTCCTTTGAGTTTAGAGATAGCCAATAGCCCAGTCACAATCGAGATAAGTTTGTACCCGAATCCAACGTCTGAGAAAAGTACAAAGATTGAAGCGAGAAGTAAGACTACGAATAGAGAAACCTTAACTACAGTCTGAATGAATCTTTCTTTATCAGATTCTAAGGATACTGCGTCACTCTTCCTCTCTCGCTCCGAAGCTGCTACCTCTTTTGCTAACAACTCTCGCTGTTTTTCTAGTTCTGAGGAGCAGTCTGAATAGCATAAATTTGTTGTATAGAGCGAATAGTGTGTGCGGATTTTGTCTATATTCTGATTGGTTGCTGTCTTCTCAACATATGAGAACCACTTGTCAGTTTCAAAACGTCTGTCAATGTATGGATTTAAATTTGATGTGGACGCTAATATTAAACCCCACCAAATCTCATAGTTTTCCGGGTATAATTTACTTGCTTCGTCTAAAATAGATTGTGCTTGATTGTAGTCTTCCAAATCCAAGAATTTCAAAGCCCTATCAATGTATTTTGCGGATGTTTTTTCTGCGGTAGCAACGGTGCCAGCGACTTCCACTTTACCATATGCAATTGCTGCTTGAGCGATCACCATATTACCACAATATGCGCAGTAGAATTTTTCGGTATCTTCAGGAGCTTGGATAGATGCTCCACATGAAGGGCACTTAGCTGCCTTATAGCTCATGAAATCACCTTTCCTTCTAGAGCAACTATGGAGAGAATGTTCTACCCAAAGCAGCGATGTTATCCTTGATTCCTTCTATTGCTTTACGTTCCAAGAGAATCCGCACCTTGTGCATTTAAACCTTGCCGGGATAATTTTAACCACACCATATCCGAGAAGTAGAAAAGCAACAATTCCCACTATCCAATGAACTTCAATTCCAATATAAATGCAAAACACAGCAGCAATTGCTCCTAAACACCCAGTAAGTCTACTTTTTTCTGCTTGGGTGTAGTAACCACCGCAATTCGGACACCGGACATTAGCCATGAATCCTCCTCATTTCGTCCCGTGAAAACAACCTATAGAGAAGAATGAATTTATCACAAAATCCTCAGCATAGCAACGGTGATTCAGGATTGCCGCAACTATGCATAAGCAGGTTTGCATTAATCCGTTGTGCCAGTTGGATGAAGTTATGCCATATTTTATTTTTAGTATGATAAGTGAACGCTGGCCAATCAACTGAATGAATCTGACGCAGGCGTTTAGGCACGGGTTTTGCGATACTGTTCTGATTTTCAGAGCGTCCATACTAAAGACTCATGAACCCTTCTTGATCCTTCAGCCAATTCTTCGCGTGCAGATAATCTGGCAGGTAGAAAGCAATTAGGCTCCAGAACTCGCTGGAATGATTTCGGTATCGAAGGTGGCACAGCTCATGGACTACAACATACTCCAGAACGGGCTTGGGAGCCATGACCAGCAGCTTGTTGATCCTGATGCTGCCATCCTTTCCACAGCTGCCCCAGCGCGTCTTCATGGGGCTTACGGAAACAAGACCTGGCGTTACATCCAGCCTTGGGGCGTAATGATCGATAAGGTCTCTGATCTCGTCCTTCAGCCTGAAGCGCAGCCACTTCTCCATGGCAGATCGAACCTGGTCGTCAGAGGCGTTCTTGGGCTTCTCTACGTAGAATCCGTTGTTGTAGTGGATCCTGATGTCACCGGTATCAGTACTAGTCACCCTGAGCTTCATATTGCGGCCATTGAATGGGATCTTAGCTCCGGTCACGAATCTGTCCGGCCATGCGAACTTGCTCTCAAGGTTAGACTCTGTCAGTTCCTCCATTCGCCGGTAGATCCATTCTCTCTTGCTGGTGACGAATTTGTCTATTCTGTCAAAAGGGTACTCCTTGGGAGCAACGACCTCAACTGACGAGGGTGTTACCTTGATGCTGAGTCTCTGAGCCTTATTGCTGTGGCGTACAGTGTAGGGAATCTCAGTTGATCCAACTGTTAGGACAGGCATCAGTACATCCGGAAAGTGCTACCGCAATAGGGGCATTGAGAGGAGCTGTCCTTAGCTAACGGACCACCGCAAGATGGGCACTTCATTAAAGCTATACGCTTCTTCTTCATCCTGCAGGGTACTCTGTGGCCGTTGAGAATGTCTTCACCAACCTCGATAATCGCTTCTCGCATGTATGAGTACTGAGCCTCATACTCCCGGAAAAGGTTGAAGAAATCATCAATTCCCGAAACCTTGTCCAGATCAGAAATGCTTGAGTATATCTCTCTACCAGCGGATGATGGGCTGCCTTGGGTGATCATTGCATTGTAATATGAAGCCCTGTGTGCCTCTTTTATATTGAAGAATGCTCCTCGAAGAATAGAATCAAGACTCCGGAAATCATGGTTAACCACTGCTTTACTATCTGCCCATATCGCACTTCGGAATTTAGGGGAGAGGAGAGATGCGGTTCTATTAAACGCATTGTCCAATCTTCTCTGCTTCTCAATAGCTGCCTTGTGTTTCGTAATTTTTTTAATTGCTAGATAGAGCAATACAGGCCCTGGGACACATAAATATATACCGAATATAATAACTTCATCTGATATAATACCTGTCAACATTCCTATAACAGCTAGGAATGCTAGTATCAGAAGGGGAACGGCGAAAGTCATAATGCATCCCCCGTTGTCTGGAAGCGATCCGTTGTAATAGGCTTTCCTGTTTACAAGTGCTGCAATCACATTAGCCAAGCTATTAGCGGAGTCTGCTAGTTTGATGTCATGTAATGATTTCTTTGAATGCTTAACTATTGTCTTAAAATTCTCGTTAAACTCTTCTATCAATTGGCTTATATCAAGATTCTCATTTACTTCTTGGCAGACTACTTCAGGTAGGTTACCATTCTTGAAGTCCAGAGTAAACTCCTCTGATAATCTGCTATTAAGTATGAAGTCAACATGGGTCTTCCTCTCTTTTAGTAGCTTGTATTGCTTAGCTACATGATGCCATTCCTCCTGAAAATCGTCCTCAAATTCAAGAAGACCAACGCGGAGCTTCTCGCGCTCTATCTGGGCTTTTTGCTCATCCACCTGCCCTGATGTAATCTTCTGCTGGTGTTCAGTTTCCACGGGCCTACCTTTCCCTGTTTTCCATCTTCGTTGCTATACTCAACAGCTATCCTACCTTGACATAAAACCGGAGGGCGAACTCCTCAACCTTGTGGGGGAGGGGCATGAGCTTCTTTGCATCATGCAGCCCGGCTTCATGGGCCATCGATCTTACCTTCTGCCTCAGTTCTTTCTTAAGCTGGGACTTCAGATGCCAGCCTACTGGGGCTTCGTCGTCGGAGGAATAGAGCTCATCGATGTCACTGGCCAGCTCCCTGATCCAGTCCATGATGCTTCGACCTTCACCATGTTCACCGGGTTCGGTATCTGTCTCTTTATCTTCAGTCTCTTCCTTGAGGTATTCCTGGAGAAGTCGGTAGACTCCGTATGCCCTCTCGTTCATACCTGAAGCTCTGTAGGACTGCTCTTCTTCCCTTACGCCATGCAGTACTTCATCCAGATCGTTGAGGGCCTCTGCGGCGTCTATCTGTCTCGATTCAAGCTGCTTCAGTATCTCCATGACCCTACTGGAGAACTTGTCATACCTTAGAGGGTTCTCGGCGGTCTTCTCGCGGAGGATCTTCGTAAGCTCAGAGCCTCGTCTTATGGCTGCCGAATTGAGGTCAGTGGGTGGTACTTCGGTCTCTATCGTTCTGGGCTGGAGGTCAGTCAGTGGTCTCAGGATTATCAGCGTTGCCATGCCTGATACTTCAAGATAGTCTCTGAGCATCTCCCTGACCTTGGCACTGTACCTCTTAAGGTCAAAGTCCTCTCCAGGCTCGAAGCGGAGTTTCCCGTAAGCAAGGAAGGCAGCTATCCACTTCATGTACTCGGTGAAGTTCAGTACGAAGGGATCTGGGCTCAGGGATTCATAGGCCTTCAGGAATGCAGTTGCCTTGCCCTTGAATGTGAACCAGTCATCCTCGCCCTCGAGCTTGTTCAGCATGGAATCCATCTCAGCCTTTATGTCACCAGTGTCCATGTTGATTCCTGAGGTCAGTTTGGATACTTCCGAATAGGCTGCAACCAGCCTTTCCCGTTCAGCCTTGATGTCCACCATGGCACTGGCGATGTCAGGTTCATGATATGAGGAAAGGGCTTCCTTCAGGTAACGGGTAACACCGATATAATCAACGATAAGTCCGTAGTCCTTGTGGTCTCCATACACTCTGTTCGTTCTGGCAATGGCCTGAAGAAGGTTATGGTCCTTAAGAGGGCTGTCCAGGTACATGGTGTTCTCCACAGGAGCATCGAAGCCGGTGAGGAGCTTGTTGCATACGATAAGGAACTTGAGGTCACCCTCAGGGTCCTTGAACCTGGCGATAAGATCCTTCTCGGCCTGACCTTCTGTCTTGTAGTAGCTAAGGTCCTCCCGGATCTCGTTGAGCCAGTTGTCCTCGCTGGGCTTGCCGTCCTCCTGATTGGTGGAGTAGATGGGTGCGCTCATGCCTGCAGCCTTCACTGCCGCTTCATCCCTTGGCATTCCAGCCTTCACAAAGCCTTCGGTAATGGTTTCATCCAGTGCTCTCTTGTAGAGGATGATGGCTTCACGGTCGATGGCCACAATCTGAGCCTTGTAGCCGTCAGGTTCAACATGTGCCCTGTAGTGGGTCCAGATGTCTTCAGCTATGGTCTTGATACGCTTGGGATGCTTGGCGAGGATGGAGATGGTAACGCTCTTCTGCCTCAGCTCCTCGAGCTTCTCAGGGGGGAGATCGCTGAACCAATTGTCGAACTGCATGTCCAGATGTTTTTCATCCACCTGCCATTCGGTCTTGCGGCTGGTGTAGCGAACTGGGACCGTCGCTCCATCTGCAACGGCGTCATCGATGGAATACTTGTCCAGATAGCCTTCACCGTTCACCCCGAAGTTCTGATAGGTATTCAGGTCGTTCTTCTTCACAGGCGTTCCGGTGAAGCCGAAGAACCATGCATCAGGGAGGGTAGCCCTGAGATAGGCTCCAAGGTCCTTCTCCTGTGTCCTGTGGCATTCATCAACGAGGACGATCCAGTTGGAGCTGTTCTCCACTGGTGTCCTTGAGTCGTCGAACTTGAAGATGGTGGAGAGCAGGGTTAAGCCAACTGTTCCTGAATGGACATACTGATGGAGATCCTTCATGGACTGCATCTGTCTTGGATTGGGAAGACCGCATGCCTGGAACGTTTTCGCTATCTGGTCATCGAGGTCGATCCTGTCTGTAACTACCAGAATGTTGGGGCTCGCAAGTGAAGGGTCATAAACAGTCCTGTGGCTCTTGAGCTTGAGGGCGGTGAATACCATGGTAAGAGACTTACCGCTGCCCTGTGTGTGCCAGATAAGCCCTTTACGGTGATTCCCCTGGATAACTCTATCGACGATCTTATTGACTGCCCTGTACTGCTGGTAACGGCACATCTTTTTTACAGTAACGCCAGACCTGGTCTCGAACACTATGAAGTGGGCAAGGATATCGAGAAGGCGGGAAGGCTCCAGAAGGCAGTGGAGAGCCTTATCCAGTGATGAGCTGAAGTCTTCATCCCTCCTGGGCCATGGATCCTTCCAGTCGCTCCAGAATTCCGATGGTGCTCCTGTAGTTCCATACAGCGTACGAACACCATCCGTAATGATGCTGAAGAGGTTGGAGTAGAAGAGACGGGGTATATCCCTCTCGTACTGCTTGATCTGCTCGAAGCCCTGGGAGACCTTGTCACCAACAGCTACCGGACTCTTGGCTTCAATGACCACCAGAGGGATGCCGTTCACATAGAGAACGAGGTCAGGCTTACGGGAGTTCTGGGCCTTAACGAAGAGCTGATTGGTCACAGTGAACCTGTTTCGGTCCACATTCAGAAAGTCGATGAGGTGGATGGTCTGCTTCGTAGATGAACCGGGCACCGATCTGCTGTAGTTACCACGGAGAATAGAAATCCACTGTTGGTTGTCTGTTACATTGAGCATGTCCAGGTAGACGGTTCTGGCGGTGTCTTCATCAAGGTCGTTGATTTTAGAGATAGAAGAGATGAACTCGTCTCTGAGTAGAACCTGGTTCAGGCCGTCACGGGCGAGTTCGTTCTTAGTGGGGTGGAGCCATGAATACCCAAGAGCCTTCAGCCCTTCAATGCAGGGCTTTTCGGCGAGGGTGTATTCACAAGGAGTGGGCATTAGATTCCGCCCTTATAGGTTGTGCCTACTGTAGATTCAGGTAAGTTTGCTAACCAGTTCGTTCCGTTGCGCCAAGCTTCGAGATCTGAATCAGTATTGTTTTGGGCATTCGGGTTCAGTTTCCTAGACTTCTCGAGTTCAGTCTCTAATCTGGTAGTGTTTTTCTGAAGAGTATCCATTGTGATTATACCTGAGTCTATCGCTTCCTTTACTCTTTCAACTGAATCCTTGAAGTCTGACGCAAACTGGAATCCATGAATGAACAATCTTCTCCTGCCTTTATAGACCACCCAGGACAAGTGATGTTCTTGGGCATTCTTATCATGGTCAACAACAATATCACCCTTCACATTCCCATAATGGACAAGTCCTGAACGAAGGCTGTCATAAAGGAATCTGCCGAGAGAAGTATTGCCTTCTCTGCGATTGTAGCCCTTAGGCATCCATTTGGAAATGTAGTTCTCTACCTTTCTTGAGTAAGAGCCTTTTGAGTATAGAAGAGCTCCCAAATACTCCATCCCGCTAAATACAAGCAGGATCTGTGGGTAACTCATTGGGAATTGCTTCCTGTTATCATGAAGAGTCTGCAAGTCACCAAGGATGTACTGCAAACCATTTTCGATAAGCTGTATGGCATCCTGCTTATCCTTAATAAGCTGACTGGACATCAGACTACTACCCTTACCTTGCCTGTGAGAAGGTCCTGCATGAGGCCGTTCTTCTCCACATTCAGTTGAGTTACCACCTGATCAAGATTCTGCAATACAATGTCACACTGGTTGATGATCTTGGCTATTTGCTTCTGTCTTTCAATTGGAATTAGGCTAATCTTTAGCTTCTTGAAGAAGGGCATTCCAATGGTCTTTATGGTGCTTCCTACAGCGATCCTTTCAAACATTCTTTTACGCCGCTGCAGCCAGTAGTAAAGGTAAAGAGGGTCAAGAAGAGGACCGCAAATCCATCCAACGAAGTGCTGGCTAACAGCCATTGTATCAGCAAGGATAGCACTTTTTCCAACACCAGCATCCCTTGTCAAAATCACTGTACCAGGCGGATGTGGAGTAGCCGATGAATTAGCAATGCCCAAGTTACTAATGTATTTGCATGTGTCGGAGATGTAGACATGATCCAGAGATGAGGAATCGGTAAGAGATACCCACTTCACATTGCCATTCCAGTACTCTGGATGCTTTTTATCAGGCGTGTGGCCCGTTACTCGTATTGCCTCTTTGTCCAGTAGGCGGATCTTGCCTTGAATACCATGAGCCTCTTCATCCATAGGTAGCAGCTCCTGCATGAGCCCCTGCTTGACCTTCTTGGTCTGCTCGATGGTTTCCCGGGTGGCCTGGATGGTTTCGTCGACGCTGGAGAGGATGGCGGCGATCTTCTTCTGCTCGGGGAGGGGGGGGAGAAGAAGTTGAAGAGCAGCAAGGTGGTGGGCATACAGATGAATGACAGAGCTTCCCTGCCCAAGTCTCGCTTTCTGCCTACATGCTTCTGTTGAGTTGGTTGCATATCCAAGAAACTCAGGGTGAATGCCCTCCCCTGGTCTGAAAACAAGAATGTCACCGCCACAAACAGCTGTTTGGTTCAAAGTATAAGTCGCGGACTTTCCTATCTCCTCGTGAGTCTCTCCAGATCCTGCGAATAAGACATCTCCTCGCTTCAGAGAGAAGTAGGATGAAGCTCTTTCCTCCCCAACATAACCATCTATTTTCTTAATAAACATTTCGTGATGAGTGTACAACTCACCATAACGGATACAGGGCATACCCCCTTCAGAAGCATCTGCCTTTGAGCCACCGTGCGCCTTGAGAATCGATCCTATCTTGGAAAGTCGCGTTAGGCTCCACCCCTCAGGAACGATCATACCCCAACTCCTTCAGGTAGGCTTCCATCTTGGCCTCTGCTTCGATCCGTTTGGCAGTGAGTTCCTTGAGCTTCCTGTATTCCTCGGCAACGTCTATCTGCTCTTCAGGCTCAGTGGTGTCCACATACCTGGCGATGTTAAGGTTCCAGTCGTTACCTTCGATCTCTTCAAGGTCTACGATCCGGGAGAATCTATCTTCATCCCTGTATGCCTTGAATGCTTCCACCAGTCTGACCACATTCTCATCGGACAGGCTGTTCTGGTTCTTGCCGGGAACCATCTCTTCAGCTCCATGGATGAAGAGGACCTTTCCCCTACGGTCAGCAGGCTTGTCCCTGTTGATGATGATGACACAAGCCGGAATGCCGGTTCCGTAAAAAAGGTTCGGAGCGAGTCCTATGATGGCTTCAATAAGGTCATCCTTAAGGATTCCTTCTCTGATCCTGCCTTCAGCTCCTCCCCTGAAGAGAATACCATGGGGGAGGACTACTCCAAGCTTACCATCGGGCTTAAGGCTGGCGATCATATGCTGGACGAATGCCAGATCTCCATAGCTCTTGGGTGGACATCCGTACTTGTCTCTGCTGTATGGATCCCCTGCATCCCAGACTTCCAGTCCCCAGCTCTTAAGGGAGAATGGAGGATTGGCCAGTACACGGTCAAACCTCTTGATGCTCTTACTGCCCTGAAGATGCCTTGGGTTCCTGAGTGTGTCTCCCTTGAGAACTTCTGCGTCATCTATCCCATGGAGAAAAAGGTTCATCTTGCAGATGGCCCAGGTGTTCAGGTTGATCTCCTGACCATACAGATGAGCTGACTTAGGATTAAGCCCGTTACGTTCCATGTAGTGAACTGATTCCAGGAGCATGCCTCCAGAGCCGCAGGTGGGGTCGTAAATGCTCATGTTGTTCTCGGGCTGCAGGCATTCCACTATGAGTCGCACGACCATCTTGGGTGTGTAGAACTCTCCACCCTTCTTACCGGCGTCATCAGCGAACTGGGCGATCAGGTACTCGTAGGCATTACCCAGCATATCAGGCTCGACATCGATGTTCCGAAGACGATGCTTCTCGAAATGCTGCAGCAGAAGCTCCAGGGTAGCGTCAGGGAAGCGTTCTTTGTTATTGAAGTCCACATCCTGGAAGATCCCCTGAAGGCGCTGGTTGGCATCCTCTATGGCGTGGAAGGCTGCGTTGAGGTGTTCTCCTATGTTGGTAGTGTGCTTGTGGACATCATTCCAGAAAGCGCCCTCTGGGATATGGAAACGATGCTCATCGGGATCAGCTGCGATATCCTTGTCGTTATATTGAGCCAGTCTTTCCTCGTACTCCTCTTCCCAGACGTCACAGATACGCTTGAAGAAGAGAAGACCGAAGATGTAGTGCTTGTAGTCGGACGAATCTATCTTGCCTCTGAGGATGTCCGCTGCGCCCCAGAGATGGGATTCGAGTTGCTGGAGTGTTAACATCAATGCTCCTTGCTGACTATAAGGTTGACCCGGTTAAAATGAAGAATGAGGATTGATATAGCAAGAAGCTCTGGTAGTGTAAGAATCCTGTGAATGATGAAGAGTAAGAAGTTGCTGAAAGGAGAGAAGCAGCAATGCCAAGAGAGTTCAGTTGCGTTGAATGTGGATCCCAAGTCACGACATTCATGAGACTTGGTGAAGAAGTGAAATGCAAGAATTGTGGAGCGATTCAGATGGTTCCAGAGCATGCAAGAGATACTAGTGAGCTTCACGCAAAACCAGGACAGGACTCCTTCGCCAGCTCGATAAAAGTAGCAGAGGAAAAAAGTAATTCTGGACCGACAGGATCTCAACTTTCGGTAACAACAGCTCAAACTACGAATCCGAGAAGCCCTCAGCCCATCTCCTCAAGCACTCAGCACGTGATAATTGATGATATATCCATGAGCTTTGGTTCAATGGTGGTATTCATGGTAAAATGGGCATTTGCTGCGATACCAGCAGTTTTGATAATAATGTTGGCCACTGGCTTAATCATGACAATCTTCAGCGGCTTAACTTGTGGAGCATTGAGCGCAATGAATTAGTTGTCTCCCAAGGGTCAACAGTCTTTAACCACTGTGCATGACCGGCCAGCATTGGAGTGTAAAGGAAAGCTTTGTTCGATGTAAGCTTCAATGTATTTGATGACGCGAGAGGTGGAGATCCTGATTACACCAGCCCTACACTGCGAAGGTATCACAAGGTTCTCTGGAGCAAACCCTTGCCATGTGGCAAGTCGTTCATCCTGAGTGATGACAAGCCAGGGGCATATCTGTACCACCAGTCAGAGCTGGGCGAGTTCTTCTTAGGGAGTGATGCCATCACTCATTCCTACAAACACCAGAAGAAGAAACGATGGTTAACCAGCCAGATACCAGAGGTAGTCCAGGACCTCTTCGACCAAGGGTCAACCATCGGGGCTTACATCATCTTTCCCAACAGGCAGGTTAACCGGAAGAACACAATAAACCAGGCTAGGGGAGTCATTCGACGAATTGATGATAGGTTCGATCTGACCCTTGAGTGCATAAGACGGCATTATCTCAATGAGCCAAGTCCGCTGTCAGATACATTGATGAGGTATGCTGACTTCTTCAAGCTGTTCGAGTCTTTCGAGGAGTATGTCCGCTTCTTCCTTCTGGAGGACTTGGTCGATCACCATGGCAGGATCAGATTCTGGTTGCCCTTTGACGATTTCCAGACTGCACCTGGGTTTGAGGGGGTAGAGGGCTATCTTGTCTACAAGGAAAGGGTATGCGAGTTCGTCAAGGCTCGTAACAGAAGGATCACTGGGTACGCTGAGACCCACTAGAATTCGAGTTTACATTGACCTGCTCTGCACATAATCCATACACGCTTCACAGGACTCATTGCTCTGCACGATGAGAGGACCTGACCACAGGTATGTAGACGACCAGGACTATTCGTTATCTTCCTTATCTTCCTTGAGTCCTGCCCAGTACTCTACATCCTCGAGAGAAGCTGAAAAGGCCCATCCATCAGAACCGAACACGACATAGTTCCTGTCAGCATCAATTACCATATAGCCGCCAAACTCGAGCGAATTGGGATCTCGTTTTCTTGACTTTTGGAGTAGATAACCATCTCGCTTAAGGGCTCTTCTCACGCGGTTCTCCCGAGCTTTCTCGGAGTTGTTTACCATGTAGGTCTTCCTTTCTTGTATAAAGAGTAACCTCTATCTCAGCGCTTTGTTCAAGAAACTGATTTATTATACTAGATTCCGAGGAAGCTCTTGCGATGATGTTGATTTGTACACAACCGCTCGGTTATGTACAGATGGGTTTGAAGGCATACCTCCGGCGATCTGTCGAGAGTGTTGACTTACACAATACTGTGTTACAGGATGTGTCTTGTTGGAGTTTAAC
>Ga0209408_1001139_pt1 | contig 17601 bp, 10 predicted proteins | sample AD_UKC107_MetaG_FD_184422 | JGI IMG/M metagenome (GOLD analysis project Ga0209408, IMG submission 184422) | Active sludge microbial communities of municipal wastewater-treating anaerobic digesters from Hong Kong - AD_UKC107_MetaG (SPAdes)... | ecosystem: Engineered > Bioreactor > Anaerobic >... | reverse complement strand
CAGCGTTTTCCTTGCAAAGGATAAACCCGAATACGTGAATGAGATGCTCTCTGAAAGTATGATCAGAAAAGCTGGCATTTTCAATGCCGAATCAATAATCGGACTTCTTGAAAAGATACAGAAAAGTGCATCAGCATCGGAGATGGATAATATGGTTCTAACCTCGGTGATATCTACTCATCTTCTTTATCATCAATTCATTGAAGACCAGAACCAGAACCTTCTGAATGATCCTTTGAATAACCTGAAAGTAATAAACGAAATATGAGTACCCGAAAACCATTTACAAAAGACATTATTCTGCTTGAGAATCTGGAAGCAGTTGTGAACAACATAGTTGAACAGATGCGTCAGGATGTGCTTCATCGTTTCAAGCGAAACGGGGCCGTGGTCGGGATCAGCGGCGGGATTGACTCCTCGGTCTGTTTTGCTCTGGCAGCCAGAGCTTTCGGTCCGGAAAATGTTCTTGGAGTAATGCTTCCCGAAAAGGACTCAAGTCCTGACAGCGAGATGCTCGCCAGGGAACTTGCTGCTAAATTCGGTGTAAAGGCCATCAAGGAGGAGATTACAGGTGCACTGTCAGGATTCGGATGCTATGAGCGTCGCGATGAGGCTGTGAAAAGTGTATTTCCGGAGTATGATCCGGCAACCTGGAAGATGAAGATCGGGGTGCGGCAGAGCGGGCTTTTCAGTAACCTCCCGCCTGTCTTCTATCTTACGGTTATTGATTCGGCAGGTACCGTAAAGGATAAAATGCTGCCCGCAAGAGAATACCTTCAGATTGTTGCTGCGTCTAACTTTAAGCAGCGAACAAGGATGTCGATGCTCTACTATCATGCCGAGGCTTTGCACTATGCCGTTGTGGGCACACCCAACAAGCATGAGCAGGAACAGGGATTCTTCGTCAAGTATGGCGACGGGGCAGGAGATGTGATGCCGATTGGCAATCTGTACAAGACGCAGGTTTACCAGTTGGCCGAATACCTTGGAGTTCCAACGGGCATTATTCAGCGTACACCCACAACTGACACCTACTCCGCCGAACAAACCCAGGAGGAGTTCTTTTACCAGTTGCCTTTCCACCTGATGGACAGGTTCTGGTACGGGTTTGAAAACGGATATCCGCCAGCAGAAGTGGCAGCAGTTATGGGAGAGACCACTGAACGGGTTGAATCCCTGTTCCGTAACTTCGAGCGCAAGCGCAATACTACAGAATACCTGAGATTGCCGCCGGTCAGGGATTACTATCAGGGTTAATCATCGAGATATAGATATGAACGCATTCGACTATTTCTTTGAACATACCTCCGGCCTGGATAAGCCATTTCTTGTCGGACGGGAGGAGATCACCTACAGGGATCTTTACAACTCCTGCATTCGTCTCTCGGAGTGGATAAAAGGGAAAGTGGGAACAGATCAGCATATTTTTCTGCTGTCTGTCAACAACCTGTTTTTCCTTAGGGCGTATCTGGCCATAATCAAGTCAGGAAATATTTGCATCCCGCTGGATCCCAGTATTGAAAAGGAAAACTTCAGGTACATACATGAGTTGACCCTGCCCAAGTTGATATTTCTGACACCTGATGTTGAAAGGAGGCTAGAGCTTGATTCATCATCAATCAATGTTCTGCCGGACGCTGAGGCCTTTATGGAGAAACAAATGTCAGGTGCCGAATCTGAGAAGGAATTTGACATGGAGCAATGTGCTGAAATTATCTTCACCTCAGGCTCAACAGGAAAGCCGAAGGGCGTGATGATCTCGCACAAAAACCTGATCGCCAACACATCATCTATCGTTGAGTATCTTCAGCTGACTTCTGACGACCGTATGCTGGTAGTCCTGCCTTTTTATTACTGCTACGGGCTCTCCCTCCTGCATACGCATCTAAGGGTTGGCGGTTCTATAGTGTTTAACAACTCGTTCATTTTCCTGGGAGGAGTTCTGAAAAGCCTGATTGATTACAAATGCACCGGGTTCGCAGGAGTTCCGAGTCACTTCCAAATCCTGCTGAGAAAGTCAGACTCCTTTAAACAGACGAAATTCCCGGACCTGAAATATGTAACCCAGGCTGGTGGTAAACTTGCCCCGATCTTTATAGATGAATTCCGTGAAGCACATCCGGATGTACGGTTTGTTGTAATGTATGGCCAGACCGAGGCCACAGCGAGGCTCTCCTGGCTCCCGCCTGAGGTTTATGACAGAAGGAAAGGCTCAATGGGGAAAGGGATCCCGGGAGTTGAATTAAGGGTTGTAAACGAAAATGGAGAACTCATCAAACCCGGAGAGACAGGCGAAGTTATAGCCAGGGGCGACAATATAATGATGGGCTATTTTGCTGATGAAGAGGGCACAAAAAATGCCATCCGCAACGGATGGCTATACACCGGCGATCTCGGCACTATTGACGAGGATGGATATATTTACCTCACCGCCCGTTCCAAGGAGATCATTAAAGTCCGCGGTAAACGGATCAGCCCCAAGGAAATTGAAGCCGTTATACTTGCACTTCCGGAAGTAATCGACTGCACCATTGAAGGCGTAGAAGACGAAATAGAAGGTGAGATGCTCAAAGCCATCGTCACTGTTCGGAAAGACAGCATAAGCAGTGTTACCAAGGATAGGCTGATTCAGCACTGTTCACAGCAACTTGCTCTTTTCAAGGTCCCGCAACTTTACGAGTTCAGGGATGACCTGACAATCAGCGCAACAGGAAAGAAGATAAAAAAAATCTGAGATACCAGGGCCTCGTAATTGGAAACAATAGATATTTATAACTTCACTCCGGCGAGTGTGGTGGTTTTACCACCATTATCTATCACATCTATGATTCTGTTAAACAACAGGGTGGCAGCTCGTCCGGCAAAGGTTTTGTTTGGATGCGAATCTTCAGGTGATACGGCATACTCATCCTTGAAATACAATCCTTCTTCCGTCTGGAGCTGATAAAGGTCCCATAGAAAAATATTATCTTCCGGCTGGTCCCATTCCTGAGTGACCCAATCATGGAACTCCCTGGCACGATACGCTTCTTCTTCTGTCAGAAATTGCCGCACCTGCACCGCTCCGGTAAACAAAATGAATTTATTGTCCGGGAATTCATGCAGTTTATCCCTCAGCGCCTCGTACTGCAGCTTAAAATTTTGTAGTGATTTGATATCCGAATTAATGTCAGCCTCAATATCATCAGCGACTATGTTACTTGAAGGGAAACAGTGCTTGAAAATAATAACATTATATTGATCAGTAAGGATTTCCAGGGTCGGTTCCTTCATGAATGCTTTGACTCCGCTATTCTTTACCCAGATGTTATAATAATCAAATGGATAGTTATTCCATCCGTAAGGCTCTGCCTTGGGGAAACTCATTTCTTTGATCAAATAGTCCTTTGAGGTTTCTTTGTTGTATTGAGCGAACAAGAGCGGAATCTGGGACTTTAATCTTGGATTATCTCTTACGACATCAGGATTAACCTGTGAAAGATCTCCATCCCAGATAACCCCTCCTGTACTGTGATGCAGGAGGATAATGCTCATCCCATCACCGCTTCCTTTTTCTCCGGAACAGGACCCGTAAAATACAACAGGAGCAATTAGCAGAACAAATACTACGATTGATTTCATGGTGGACTAATTTATCAGGTAACAAATATTTCAAGCTTAAGTTCTAAAATTAATAAAAGTCTTACTTCAAACCAAGATACCGGAACCGAAAAAATAAGTAAACTATTAACTGACTATTTTGTTACTAAAACGAAGGCTCACGAGTTGCAGGAATGTTATGTACGATATGCTGAATAGCTAACTTGATGGAATTAATTACGATGACAGAAAATCAGGCACATAGCTTAATTAATTGGGAAAACTACGTTTATCAAATATATTAATGGAATTGTCAAATACTTATTGTTTTCAGACCAAAATGAATTATTTTTATAACTAATTTCCAGCAGTGCAAAGCAAAATTGTCCAGACTAAAAAATACTAATTTCCCAAAGAATGCGAACGGTACTTTCAATTCTATTACTTTCATTGGTTAATGTGGTTATCTCGGGACAGGCGCTTAACCCTGGCCAGATAGGAAGCAACCAGGATATTTGCTACGGTTATGCCCCGCAAGCGCTCACTTTTACTGTGCAACCAACAGGCGGGACACCACCATATACATATCATTGGCAACGATCCAATAATGGTTCAGACTGGTACGACATTACAGGTACAACAGCTCAAAGGCAAACCTATTCACCTCCGGTTCTTGGAAGAACAGCGCATTTCCGTTGCCGTGTTACTGATAATGTTTCAGCAAGTTCTATTACAAATGTGGCATCAATTAACGTAGCCTCTGACCTTATTGCTCCGCTAATTGGCACTGCTCAGACTATATATAATGGCACAGTCCCCGCTCCCCTCCTGCAAACCACAGGCCCTTCGGGAGGTCTTGGCAGCTATACCTACAGATGGCAAGTATCTAATGACGGGCTTTCATGGTCAGATATTCCCGGAGCTTCTGCATCAGGATACAGTCCTGGTGCATTGATTGAAGACAGGTGGTTCAGGCAATGGGTAATTGACGCAGGATGCGGATCGACTGCTGGCAACGCAGTTAGAATATCCGTAAATCCAATCACATTATTTACTTCAGAGATTCCGACCGGATATCCAAGCTGGCTCAGATTTGATTTTGGGACCCGGTTTGAACCTCTGATGAATGGATTTATAATAAGTGCAAGAATTTTTACAGGTGCAAACGAAGCCGGACTACACCAGGTGAGACTCTGGAGACAGAATGATCAATCTGTATTTGAGCTGGTAGCTGGACCCTATGACTGGTCGTTTACCTCAGGCACTCAGGGTTGGCGTGAATTCAGTCTTCCTGCCCCGTTGGCAGTCGAGGCAAACCGAAATTATATTGTCAGCGTTACAAACAGTGCAGAAGATCAGTTTTGGGCTCAAACTACTTCCTTCAGCCCTCTCGTCTCAAACGAATTTATAAGATACATCGGATCCGGGGCAGGTAGCATTGGAACTGTACCTCTGCAGGAGCTGGATGGTCCACAAGAAAGCTTCTTTAGAGATGTGATTTTTGTGCCATTCTCAGCAGGGTCAGCTGGACAAAACCAAATTACATGTTATAACTCAATGCCCTCTGCTCTCACAGAGTCAGAACCGGCTTCAGGTGGATCTGGCAATTATGAATATCAGTGGCATTTCTCTACCGATAATCAGAACTGGGTTGATATTGACGGAGCAGTTGCTCCAATTTACCAGCCACCTGCCATTACTTCAAGCACTTACTACAGGAGAACTGTTGAGAGCGGAGACTTTACCTCTTACACATCATCTGTATTCATTAATGTTAACAATCCATTCCCACTGGCTCAGCTTCAGAGTTCCATATCCATTTATGAGAATACATCGACTAACCTATCTGTTGACATAACTGGAGGTACTCCCCCGTACACAGTTGAATATACAAGGAACGAAACATCTTCTTTTACTATATCCAACTATCAAAGTGGTGCTGACATCAATACCGGATTGCTCACAGCCGGCATATATGAATTCGAAATTACTTCTGTGACTGACGCTTTTGGTTGTCATCCTCAATCGTCGGGTACCAGTATAACGGTAACAGTTTCAGGAACAAATCCGGTAAGCCATAACAGGAATGCACTGGTGATGTTCAACTCAGGATCTGCTGCATATTACTTTAATTATGTTGACTTCATCAAACCATATCTCGATTGGTTCGGTATTCCTTATGACACTTATGATGCCAATAGTGCTGAACCGTTGCCAAATTTAAGTGACTACGCCCTTATAATCATGAGTCACAGAGAGGTATACACTGATACTTACCCTTTGACTCAACTGCAAACTGCGATAAGTGGAGGCACAGGCTTGTACAGTTTTGATCCGCATCTTTTTGACTTCCCAAGCGCATTCTGTGAAAATGTGGGTTCACAGCCCGACTTTTACTCAACACAGATCAGGTTTAATACGGGACATTATATTACTGAATCCCATACTAATGACATCTATCACCCTACAAATGATATTATTACAGCCAAATACCAACTACATGTCTGGGCCTACAGCTACGATCTTATAAATAACACAGTACTGGCATCGATTGGAACAAGTGAAAGTAATGAAGCTCTGATGCAAGTGGCTGAATTTGGCAATGGACGCATAGTAAAATGGAACTCATACCAATGGGTCTTTGATGAGTATCTGGGACCTGTTTGGGGTATGGACGACCTCATTTGGAGGGGAATTGTGTGGGCAGCAAGGAAGCCTTTCGTGATGCAGGGTCTGCCCCCAATGGTCACGATGAGGGTGGACGATGTTGACGATCGAAGTCCGGCAATGGTTAATCTTCAATGGTTAAGTATCTGCAATGAATACGGACTTATACCCTGGGTGGGAGTTTTTACATCACCGGAGGGGTATGACCCTACGGGTTTCTTTCCCAAATTAAAAACATTTGTTGATAACAATCTGGCTACTGCTTCTCCTCACTCTTTCTCATACGATAGTCTTATCTATTATAATTTAGCCCTCGAACCCGGGTTCTCAGCTGCCGAAAATGTCGTTAGTGCAAGAAATACCTTCACGACCAATGGCATCACAATCTCCAAGTTTATGGTGCCTCATTACTACTTTCTCACTGCCGATGCTCTCCCTGGTATAAGGGATATGGGGGTGGAGTTTCTTGGGACAAAGATCACTTATGATCCTGTTCCCTACCCGGGAGAATGGCTGAATAACAGGCCATACAGGATCAACAGGGATGGCTGGGGAGGAACCGGAGTGCCACATTTTTATGCTGACAGTATCAACTGGATGAATACCTCATTTTTCCTGTGTCTTTCCGAAATAGGAGATGACGGACCACCACTTTCACAGTATGAATGGTATCCCGGCACTGGTACTGTCACCGAAGTCATCGCCAGGGGTGTTCGCCATCTGAGGCGATCCCTGAACAGCATGACACTTCCTGTGCTTTTTACCCATGAAGACCAAATAACTATGACTGCATCTGACTGGCATTTGATACTTTCGGGTGTAACCAACGGAGTCTCACCATATAATCCTGAATACAAGTCAACTGATGATGCTGTTACGTATATCAGGGCCAAGGACAATCTAGTAATAAGGGATGTAGGTTCAGACAATGGGTTGGTCACTATTTCAGTAGTAGGTGCTAATGACATGGAGACTAAGTGTTATCTTTTTACTGAAACAGGAGGCCAGATTACTCATAGACTAGTTACCCTGCCTAGGGTAGAGAACACAGCTATACCTGTAAACTTATGTGTCAATGATTAATGATATTCCATCAAGAATGAAACCAATAAAGAAAGTAATTTTTACCACTGTCACTGCCTCCTTGATTGTGATCAACTCTATGGCACAATGGAATACAATAAACGTTCCAACCAAGAATCACCTTAACGCTATTGCTTTAATTGAAGATAAAGCAGGCTGGATTGTTGGAAACAGGGGAACAATGTTATACCGGAGCGGTGATTCATGGTTAGCATATCCTGTCATAACCGATGAAGAGCTTAATTCAGTCTGTCTATTAAGCGAGACCGAAGGTTGGGCTGTTGGTGCGCATGGCACTATTCTTCAGCTGAAAGGGGCACAATGGCAAAGGGTTGAAAGTCCTACTCAGCAGGAACTCCATACCGTTTGTTTCAGCAACACCGGTATCGGATATGCAGTTGGCAATAACGGAACTTTTTTATCCTATAGAAACGGCATCTGGGAGATGGCTGAAATAAAGACCCCCTGGCACTTTTATGCAATTGCCTTGAATAACGGAACACCAATGATTGCCGGCGGACGTGAGAATCTGACGGTTCCTATTATGGATGTTATTTATAGTAATTCCTATAACTTTGCTAAAGTATTTGACCCTGGATATGTTGAGATATCTGGCATGGCATCGCCCGGAATCGATATAATATGGGCTGTTGGCAAACCCGGGACTATTCTGTACAAAAATGCAACAGCCTGGCAAAAAGTTGAGATTGAAGGAAAGCTTCCTGCTCTGACAAATGTATTCTTTGCCGGAAAAGACAATGGCATAACTGTGGGACATGGTGGTACAATTATGACCTATACTGAAAGTGGATGGCAAATGGAGGAATCCCCCGTTAATGTTAAACTAAATGCCTCTTTTATAATAGGTGACAAGTATTATGCGGTAGGGAACAATGGGACAGTATTAGAACTCACACGAAAACCGATGCCTGATCCTGCAAAAGGGATCACCACTTCTCGGATAGTTATCTCTTCTTATCCCAATCCTGCTTCCGATTTGCTGACTATTAGCATTCCTGAATCCGTAAATAAGGGAATATTATCAGTCCTGAATTCAATGGGCCAAGTTGTTATTTCAAAGGAACTTGATGAAGGCCAAGGAGGTGCAACAGATCAAATCGTCACTTCAGGATTAAGCAACGGATTTTACATAGTCAATATTTTTACAGATGGGATAATTACTGCTTCGGGGAAGTTCATTGTACAACACTAAATAAGTAATGTGGTCAATTTGCCACCTTCTTATTTCCCCTGAAAGTACATATGTTATTGGAACGTCACTTTCTCCACAACTTTCCAATCTCGGGTTTCGATGACAACCAGATAAACTCCCGGTCTTACCGCAGGCATGGCAATCTGTTTCATGTCGCCTTTTCCAGTCCATTCAATACTTTTGTTTTGAAAAACATTTCTTCCGCTAACATCATAGACTGTGATCAAGCCGGTTGTTGAATATGGTTCATCAGAGAGTAACTTGATATTGACTGTCCTACCTGAGGTTGTATAAACGCTGAATTTTTTGCCTGAGTAATGAAGGTCGTTGATATCTGTTGCTGATTTGGTGACAGTAAGAATAAATCTATCCTCCACCATTCCGGCCTCAGCTGTAAAACTGAGATACTCGCCTTTTTTAAGATCGGCAACCTGGTTTGTATTCAGGTCCTTAAGTGTAATATTATAAATCTCAAGATTCTTTATCTCATTGGCTGAGAGTTTGAATGTACCCGGGATCTTCAGATTGACCCCGACGGGTACTTCAATAGATGTCTCCGGGAAGGGAAGACCGTTGATGCAGTAATCTATGCCGCCTGTGGTTGTCCACATATTGATATCCCCCATAGTTCTGCTGAAGGTGTAGGCATCAAGCTCCTTATCGAATGAAACTGTTGCTTTTTTATTAAAGCGAACCACTAACTCGCTACTATCTTCCTGGACAGTAATTCTAAGTCTAACGAGAGAAATGGTGTCTGATTCAGATAAATTCTCTCCTGTGCTCTTCTTTTTATACCTTAACAGATCGGGATTATGTACTCGCGCTGCATTATCAAATATCACCCGCCCGTTTGCTGCATATGCCTTAACAAAAAAGCCCTGCATAGGTGGAATGAACTCTGATGCTCCAATGCCTACTCCTCCAACATATGTTTGAATTGATCCATTATTTGTGAAGTATATGGCATTATCCACACTACGGACTTGACCCGTGTTCACGAGTGTCTGCCAGTTAATAGTCGATGCGAAAGGATTTCCGATCAAATTATATCCCTGAAATTCAGAAACTCCTGACATTGGACAATACTCAATTTCATCATTAATAGTTAGAGTGCCTGTCATAGTGAATATTGAAGCAGACGAAGAATAGTAGTTATACCCTTTACCGGGTTCTAAGATACTGAAGACGTTTGAAAGAAAAGTACGTGATGAATATTGGTATCCGTCATAAGCTACCCATCCCGGAAAGTTATCTGTACTTGTTGCTAAACTTTCTATGTATTGCGCCAGGTTAAGGGTTGAAAAACTTGTAGCTGTAACACCGCTAAAAGGCATGGATATGTAATGCCATCTGTAATCTCCAGAGGTAGTGGTTCCCCCAGAAAGGTACAGTCTGACTTGTGTTGTTCCAGTGCCAAAATATGTATCATGTATTAACGAGGCTACCCCGGGCTCATTGGGTACCGACTCCAATCTCATAACTCCATAGTTTTCAATCACGGAAATGCTTGCTGAAGCATTGGGATTAATAATAAAAGTGCCTCCGCTTTCGATTGTAAGGGTGCTACCAACCATATTCAAAAAAGTAGCCTGATCATCATCCGGAGAAATTGTCAATGTCGCACCTGATACAATTACTAAATCCTCAGCATATATTGCCGTACCAATCCACTCAACAGAGCTTGAAACGAGACCAGTATAAGGGTTACCGCTCGTGCCGTCGCCGGTATACGCAAAGGTAACTTCCGGGTACAGAAACAATAGTATCCCGCATATAAGAACAATCAGCTTCTTCATAGCCAAATTTTTAGTCTTTTCTTGAGGATAAAGTTACAACAATTATTAATAAAAACACTGGCGCACCCTGAATCATAAAACACATTGGAGATTAATACTCAAAGGTTTCGCCACCTGATCGTCCTGAAAATATTTGCAGCTTTGAATTTAACTCTAAATTCCTTATCAAAGAACGCTCAGTATATATTCAAAAGAAGCAGATGACAGGACCCCAATCGCCCGGTCCTGGAACAAAATACCCTGCCTGAATCGTTAATCAAAGATATTTGACCTTTTATTAAGTTTTAGTATCCTTCTGTCAAAATGAGTCTGAGAAAACATAATTATACCATAACTTTATAAAGTAGCGGTTGTTTTTTATCTAAACCAAATCTATAGTGTTATGAAAAACCTGAAAATCATCCTTGCCATACTCCTTATGACGGTACTGGCAATCTCATGTTCCAAGGAACAGACAAATGGCGCAGATGAAATGCTGAAAAAGGCGACTGTGGTCTATGGTCCGGGCACGCCCGTCTCAATGGATGGTGTAGTACCATACATAATACCCGGTGCAAATCGAGGAGGAAACAGAACATGCGCAGAGGTTGCCTCTTACTTCAACACATCGTTTGCCGTATGTGGTGATAAACTTGATTACAGTGATTATGACTATGACGGTGACAATGAATTCTCCGGCACATTCCCTGAAGGTCTTAATGTATCTCTGGATGGGATTTACATCTCATTTGACATTGACGGATGTATTAAGATCGGAGATGAGTTCTACAAAGTTGGCGCCGTAATAGTCAAAGGCTCAAATGCTGCAAATGTTTACTATTACCCTGATGGCTCAACAGGAGACAGTGGGCTAGCGGCTCCAGGTGAAAAGCCTATGTTAAGCAATCTTACATTCTGCTTCGTCAATTGTGAGATGCCTGCACAGAAGGTAATTGCAGTCAAAACTTTCCTCTGGGGTCCTTATGGCTATACATGGGCAGGCAGCGACGGTTCTTACATTTTCCTCCCGACAACGGAATGGTGCCAGTATATGGGTGCTGTGAATTATCCTGAAACCAATTCTTTCCTCCTGCTTGAAGACTATACCAGGGCAAACCTTGGCAACGTTACAATTGCAGAAGCCTACCCGAATGGTGTAAGGTCCCTGGTCATAACCGTGACTAGTTCCTACGGACTTCTTGATAAAACATTTGTATATGTTGGTGAAATGGCAGAATTATTTGGTTCAGGCACTTGTCCCGATTATACGGCATGGCCGAACCAGGACCTGACAGACAGCCAGACTCACACATTTACTATACCATACTAGTAGAATGACATATTAAGAAAAAAGGGGAGTAACTTAGATTGCTCCCCTTTTTTTAACAAGATATTTAAGAATAACATAAACAATGCTAACCTCAAGGTCTTGATACAATGGATGCTTCTGTACCTCCGAGGAGGTTAATGCCATAGGCTGTGTCAAGGAGTTGTTTTCCCACATAAGGTTTGAAATGAAGACCATCGTAAAAATTTGATTTTTCGTCTGAGATACTGTTAATTCCGGTAAAATCAAAGACACGATCGGCGCCAAAGACAGACCGGAGAATTTCCAGGTCTTTTTTATTAAAAGAAATCTGTTGGTAGTTTGGGGCAATGATAATTTTATAGTCCGTACCGTGTTTTACAAAGACCCTTTTTATCTCATTCAGCATTTTAATGTGATCGCTGGTAATCTGTTGCCTGTATTCGCGCTCCGTTCCGCTTCTTTCAGGGAATCTGTCCCGCCGTATTTCGTAATATCTCAAAGAATCAGCATTGAGCTCCTCCTGAATGCTGAAATTTGTATACTCGTTTGTCACAGGATTGATATACGACCTTTCATTCAGCAAACAATCAGACATGTAAGGTTTGAACTCATTCGTTAAAGCATACACTAACAGGGATCGGATTAAACTTATATCAAAGATCTTCAGCAAATTCTTATACTGAAAATTGTACCATGAAGAATGGCATATCCGGGGATGCTTAACAAAAAGAACATTTTCCCTATCCAGTTTATCAAAAGCGTAATTGTAATCTATTACGAAGACTGCATTCTCAATCGGGTCATTCCTATGATCAATATACTTTATCTTAGACCAGATCCCAATTATATTTTCACGCGAGGCGTCGAATGAAAAGACTTTTGCTGTATCCGGCAGATATGACATCCAGATGCTGGGTCGAACAAACAAGGCTGTTGATGAGCCAAATATGAATGAGTTATATTTCTCCGTCTCTCTGTTCATCAGATAGACCTCTGATGAAACATAGTCCCGATTTTTGGGTATGTATGACCTCTTGTTGAAATCATTATACTTGAAAATGACCATGAATGGATCAATTACGATATAGGCAGTAAGATAGACGAAGAACGGCACCAGAAAGACCAGTACTTTTTTTATGTATCCTAAGAGATCCTTCATTCTAATTAAAACATTTCATAAATAAAAGATGCATTACCATCTAACTGAGTAAGAATCAGAAACAATGCTGAGTAGTAAACGATCATCCTAACAACCTTATTATTTACCCATAACAAATGGATCTTTGTGTGGACTGAATTAAAATCATTCTGTAAAATTTCATACAATAGAAAAAAAATCACAAACGTCAGGCCGAAGAGTAAGGGTTCATTCAACAGCCTTATCTTCTGTATTTCGAGAGGGCTGGAAATTTCCGAAAATACCCGCATAACTGATGATAGGTCCGGAGCAAAGAAAAAAGTAAGGGATAGTGCGTAAAAGGAATAGGTAAACAGCCTGCCTGCCAATTGCCGGGTATAGCCCGGGATTAGTGAAAAAAGTGTATTCCGGAACTTCTTGGTTCTGAATTCATAATAAATAACCAAAGCCTGCAAAAATCCCAGTACCATAAAATTCCACCCGGCCCCGTGCCATATTCCAAACAAGATCCATGTCAGGAAGACAGCAATTATTGTGGCATGCCCCTTTAGCTTCCTCAACCTGAAACTTACCTGTTTGAATACATAATCGTTAAACCACGAAGAAAGAGAAATATGAAACCTGCGCCAAAAGGTCGTCATGTTTTCAGAAAGAAAGGGTCTGTTAAAGTTTGGGACCAGTTCTATACCTAACGCCCGTGCAAATCCAATGGCAATATCTGTATAACCTGAGAAGTCAAAGTATAGATAAAGGGGCTGAATCAGAATAAGTGTGATAATCTGGTATCCTGTATAATCACCGGTAGATGAATAGATCTGTGATACGGCAGCTCCAAGATGGTTAGCTATAATTATTTTTTTAAAATATCCCCGGAGTGCAATTCTGAGCCCGTCTGAAATATTAACAGGATTGAACTTATTATTTAGAGTCAGTTGTGGAAGGAAGTGATTTGATCGTTCAATGGGACCAGAAAGAAACTTGGGAAAGAAAACCAAATAAAGGAAAAACCGAAGAAAATTGTTTTCGGGTTTTTCCCAGCCCATTTTTATATTAATCAGGTACCCTATCCCCTGGAGTGTGTAATATGATATACCGATTGGAATAATTATTTCTGAAAGGATAGAGATCCTGATGTTTACATTAAGCATCTCCAGGACCGGATCGATTGCAAAGGAGGCATAACGAAGCAGAATAAGCTGGGAGAGATTCAGAATAATACCTGCACGAAATAAAGCTGTCTTGTGTTTTGAAGCCGGCAGTTTCTGTCCTACAAGATAGTTGATGAAAGCATATGCTGCCAGGTAGAAAGGAAGGAAGATATTATAGGATGCAATTAAACCACAGCTAAGCAACACCAGGTATCCCACCTTTAGCCTTGAAGGTATAATATAAATAATAAAAACAGCTGTAATTGCCAGTAAGGCAAACTTAAGAGAGGTTATTTCCACCTGTGTCTAAGTTAATGTAGCATCCAATAATAATGCATATTACTGACTCAGTACAGTAAATTGTGACTAAATGAGAGTAACCATTGACTAAAGCAGGCTTTTTCCACATGCTTTAATGATTTCGTCCAGTTTTGTATTAGCAATTCCTGCCATCTGAATCTCTCAAATAGCATGTTCCAACGGAGTTAAAAACGAACTAACAGCTACCCTTAGCATGAAGTATCTCTGCCAGTCATCAACTGCCTGCATAAGCATATTTACGTGAAAAAGTCCGTTGACCTGTGGTAATCCTCAGAATGTAAGTCCCTCTCGTAAGACCGTTAGTATTTATGTTTAGCATAGTCTCCTCAGACATTGGAGTGCTGTATACCATCTGACCATTGATGCTGAACATCTCAACAGACATTTTATTTTCACCTGTGCGAGAAATATCTATGGTCAATTGATCATGTCCGGGATTTGGACAGATAATTACTTCACCCGCATGATCAAAAGTATCCTTGATTCCTGTCGGCTGACTTTTAAATGTATTTACTATAAACTGCGCAAATATAGGTCCAACTGCCTGATTAGCATTTAGATTTGGATGGGAATCAATTACGGTATGACTCTTTTCATAATCATATTTAAGACAGTTAACCTTCCCGTTGACCGGTGTTGGATTTGACTCTGCAACGAGATTGTAGAAATCAAAGATGTATATATTAGGATGAGACTTGCCATCTTCAGTCAGCCAGGTTGATTTAACCCAGTTTACAAATTCCCTGGCTCTGGCTGCTTCCTCTGTCGTTGTCTCAAGACGATGGAGAGGCGCCAGTGTCCATATAATAAACTTCTTCGTCGGGTACTGATCCATTAGACCCCGTAAAGCACGGTATTGCAGCTTGTAGTTAGCAATACTCTTTACGGGCGAGCTCACAGCAGGTGTTCCGTTATCTGGTACTAGCCCGGCGCCTGGAAAACAATGCTTGAATATCACAACATCATAAGACTGCAAAATGTTACTCAGACATTGAATATTGGAATTTGTAGTATTGCATTGACCATTTACCCAAAGGTTCCAGTAGTCATAAGGATAATTCTCCCATGGATATGGCGAATCTGGATATGATCTTTCTGTTACTGTGTAATTTGTTCCGTTTGAAGAGTTATAGTTGTTGATCCAGGAAGCTACATTGCCTTCGACATAGACGCCTTCACCCGTTGAATGATGAAGGAAAATAGCGGACTGACCCTGTAATTCAAAAACCAGTCCCAGTATCATACAAATCAATATTCCGCGTTTCATTCTCATTCTAATTTAGAGTATAACATCGATCTTTTATACTCAGTTCATTTTGTTTTGTTTCCACTTCCTTTCTGTATTGATGAAATTTTAATATTTTATTTAATCCAATTCGACGGTGTTAGTATTCTTATTATAAATTTGTTTACAATCCAAAAATCATTATCGCCGGACTGATTTTGTGATTTGGGCTCCACTTTCTTTCATCAAAAAAATGTAACAAAACCAATTATTGATCGTAATAATAGCTACGTTTGTCAAAGCAAATCACACATTCGTCAAAATAGTCCGGTTTATGAAAAGATTTCTACTGCCATTTCTGTTCGTAGTCAGCACAAGTTTATCCGGTAAGACCTATTACGTAGCGCCCAATGGAAGTGATTTAAACAGCGGAACCTCGCTAACCACTCCTTTCTCCACATGGCAAAGAGGGATAAACGTAGCTTATCCCGGGGATACAATTTTTGTCAGGGGGGGGGTATATTATATTACCGGCAAAAATAATTTTGTTGAAGTAAATCCACAGGCTTATCCAACTGGTAAGGGTCGCAGTGGAACGAGAGAAAACCCTATTTGCTTTTGGGCATATCCACCAGATTTCGAAGCAGGTAATCACCCAATACTTGATTGCAATGCAGCGTTGGAGACTTATGAAACAAATTATTCAGCGTTTGGCTTACAAGCAGTTGAATACTGGCATATCAAAGGAATAACTGTCAGGAATGCCTGGCAAAGAGGTGTGGCAAATAGAAGAGCACAGGGGATAGGTGCCGCCCTTGCGGCAAATATTATTTTTGAGAATTGCACAACACATGATATTACAGGCAGGGGATTCTATTATGAAAGTGGCGCATGGAATACATGGGATGGACCTGATGCAATGTGGGATAACGACACGACTTACTTCATTAATTGTGATACATATAATATTTGTGATAGCGCAAATAATTCTTCTGGTGATGGATGGAAATGCGGTAATTATTTTGGTGGAGTTATGTATTTTAACGGATGCCGTGCATGGAACTATGCTGATGATGGATTTGATCCCGGGGGTGCGGGGAAAAGGGTCTTTACTAACTGTTGGGCGATGTCAACAGATAAATACATTGGACTTGGAGGCATAGAGGGAAATGGATTTAAAACCGGAGCAATTGGAGAAGATCAAGCAGGTCATTATCCGGCAGGATATGTCTTTGTAGAAGTTACCAATTGTTTAGCAGTGCACAATTTTGGTTATGGATTTTATAATAATCTTGAGTTAGGAACAGATAACAATGCAAAGTTCTTGAACAACACATCATATCATAATTTTGGTGGCTATTTTGATGTTCCACTTTTAGTTGTAAGTTCAAGAGGCCTAGAGATGCGCAACAATCTGGCATATGGTAATATCAACGCAAATTATTCGCAAGTAGGCATTTATAATCCTTCTGTATATACAGAAAGTAATAATACCTGGGTGGCAACACAGGAGACTGGTGCAGGAAGTTGGCCGGGATGGAGAATAAATCCTGCCGTTACAGTCACGGCAACAGATTTTGTCAATCTTGACGCCTCCCAACTGACATTACCAAGAAAACCAGATGGGTCTTTGCCAGACATAACTTTCCTTAAGCTTGCTGCTGGAAGTGACTTGATTGATGCAGGAGTTAAAGTCGGATTACCCTTCTCAGGATCTGCACCTGATATAGGATATGCAGAGTTTGGAACCGTCACCGTGAACCCACCGGTACCTACTTTAGTAAGTGCGGTAATCCAGAATGCTACCCCGACAAAACTTGAAATGACTTACAGCCTCACCCTTTCAGGTATTGTGCCAGCAACTTCAGCATTCTTAGTTAAGGTTAATACCGTAACCAGAGCTGTCAGCTCCGTAGCAGTCTCCGGAACAAAGGTGACACTAACCCTGGCCAGTCCGGTGGCCTATGGAGATGCGGTTACCGTAGCCTATACCAAACCTGCAACAAATCCCCTCCAGACCCCTGACGGTGCCCAGGCAGAGACACTCTCTGCACGTAATGTAACCAATAACGTGGCTGCATCTGTCCCGGTATTCACAAGTGCGGTAATCCAGAATGCTACCCCGACAAAACTTGAAATGACT
>Ga0209408_1001138_pt1 | contig 17615 bp, 19 predicted proteins | sample AD_UKC107_MetaG_FD_184422 | JGI IMG/M metagenome (GOLD analysis project Ga0209408, IMG submission 184422) | Active sludge microbial communities of municipal wastewater-treating anaerobic digesters from Hong Kong - AD_UKC107_MetaG (SPAdes)... | ecosystem: Engineered > Bioreactor > Anaerobic >... | reverse complement strand
ACTGGGTCATCTTCCTTACCCTCAGATCTCTTTTCACTCTTACCATCTATCCCCTGCTTTGGGAGCAGGGGGTCGCAGGTTCGAATCCTGCTACCCCGACGTTTGAAAATGAAGGAGTTAGATGAAAATCTGGCTCCTTTTTATTTTATGTGGGTACAACATAGGTACAACAAAATTGGCAGATACATATCACCAGATATTGCCACATATTTAAAGGATTTTGGATGTTATTGAACATTTCGAAGTCCAATACTGCTCAAACGACGACAAATGCTACCACTACAACAGCTTCCCTTGTTTTCATTTGCCTGATTAGGTAATTTTACTTCCCTGATTTTAACGCTGTTGAAAACAGAAAACAAAACCAAAAATTACTCAGGCAAAGTTATTGAAAATGGAAACAATTATTCAGAAAACAGGAAAGTTATTGTACCTGCTCAACCGAAATGTGAAAAGATTACTCAGTATCCGAGTTTTAAGGAACCATACTTCTGTGATCCTGTTTATAATGCTGGTTTGTTTTATTATGCTACTGGCAATGTTTTGGGGACTGGGATACCAGGCTTCCAAAGTTATTGTATATACGTCCACTGTTTTGACAGCTTTGTTTATTGCTTTAATTTTTATTGGCTCCTGGCATGAGGCCAAACGGCTCAGCCAAAACGAGCTTATATCCTGTTTCCATTTTAACCGCAGTAATATAAATGGAATTCATTTATCGGATTTGGGATTTTCCGAATCTGACCGCGGGAATCTGAACCTGGTTCTGAATAACCTCTCTCCAAAACATAAAATTGATTTCAAGCTGGTTTCAGACAACCGGGCTGCTGCCGACTATAAAAAACTACTTCGCATCCTTCATTTACTGATTGATGGAGGAATCAAGGATTTCAAAAAAGAGCGTAAAGAAATACTTTTCAAATTTATTGAATCCACATTTACTTTAAATGGTTTAGAGGTTAACAGGGCGAGTTTAAACTCGCGTTTTTCAGAGTGGGTAAATGAAAGTGAAACGGAATTTTATGAAAACATAGAGCCTTTTCGAAAAATTCTGGGACGATAGAAGGTATTTTTCCCGTAATTACCCCGTAATGTAAATTACTGTCTTGATTGACAGATATATGCACATATATATTTGCTGATGAAATTTTTACGCATTAAGCGTCATTTATCATCAAATATATAACAGTATGGAAAACGAAACAATCCTTTCAAAAAAAGTTCTGAGCGAACTCAAACAAATCAAAAACCTGCTCTTTGAAAACAAAACAGTTTTAAATGTGGAAGAGTTAGCCCAATACACCGGGCTGTCGAAAAGTAAAATCTATAAGCTGCTAAGCAAAAAGCTTATCCCAACCGGAACCAATGCCAATATCCGGCAAAAGTTTTTTTACAAAAAGGACATTGACTTATGGCTGATGGGGCTGTCCAAAGAAGAACTGGAAGCAGAGGAGGAGTTTAATCAAATGCTTTCCCGAAACAGGAAGTCCTAATCCGTTAAAATCGTTTTATTATGAACGATATGCCATATATTCGCGTGGGGACTTCCTATTTCAAGAAAGTAAAAGCACCAACTATAGCAGGTGACTTTAACGAAATCCTTGTGCCCTGGAATATCGATACCATCAAACAGGATTACGGGAAAAACTATATCGGGGATATTCCTAAATACGATGGTTTTACCTGTATTCCCAGCCATACGGATTTTAAACAGGTTTATTCCGGCTTTTACAACAAGTATTCCCCTTTAAGTAATAAGCCTACAGATGGAACTATTGATATTTCTAAACTTTTTGTAAAACACATTTTTGGCAACCAATATGAACTGGGGCTTGATTACCTGCAACTGCTCTATCAGAAGCCGGTGCATATTCTTCCTATCCTTTGCCTGGTTTCAAAAGAACGGTCAACCGGAAAAAGTACTTTTCTGAAATGGCTGAAAGCCATCTTTGAGAATAACCTGACTTATTTGACCAACGACAGTTTTGGCAGCCAGTTTAATTCCGACTGGACCAATAAACTACTAATTTGTATCGATGAAGTTCTTTTTAATAAAGAGGAACTCACCGAAAGGATAAAGTACCTCAGTACGACCAATCACAATAAAATGGAAGCCAAGGGAAAGGACAAAATTGAAGTGGAGTTCTTTGGCAAATTTATTCTCTGCAGCAATAACGAAGACAACTTTATAAAAATCGATGCAGCAGAAGAACGGTTTTGGATTCGGAAAATTCCGAAGTTCAAAACCGAGGACACCAGCCTTCCTGAAAAGCTTAAGCAGGAAATTCCGGCCTTTCTTTTCTTTTTGAATAACAGAAAACTTTCAGTGTCATGTGTAACCCGGATGTGGTTCACACCTTGGCAAATCAGGACAAAGGCTTTGCAAAACCTTATCAGGCATAACCGAAGCCGGGTGGAAAAAGAACTGGCCAGTATTCTTTTAATGGTAATGGACAAATACGACCAGAATGAAATTGATTTTTGTCCGCAGGATGCTGTGTTTGCCGTTAATCAAACACGGGTAAAAACCGACCTTACTCAAATCAGGCACTTGCTGAAAAAAGAATGGAAGCTTACACCCAAAACCAATTCACTGACCCATGAAAAATTCACAATCTGGAACAAGGGAGAAATAAGCCGTGAAACCGAAACAGGGCGCTACTACACCGTAAAAAAGAAATTTTTACTTGAAAATTTTGATGAATTGATGAATGAGTAAGCTATGCTGTTGAAAGTAAAAGGATTAACTGCTCATCAAAGTTTCATCAAAAGCTCATCAAAACAAGAAATGATGAGAATTGAACAGAAGACAAAAATTAAAAGTGATGAATTGATGAGAAAATGATGTGTCGCAAAACATTGACAGAGTGAATACTTAGGCCACGTATCATCAATTCATCAAAAAAAGTACAGGAGACATTACCCATGAAAAAACAAAAACTACAATGCGAAACAGCAAGGGATATTTCAATAGCCGGTTTTCTGAAAAAATCAGGATTTTCACCGGTAAGAGAAAACCAAAACTCAGCCTGGTACCTGAGTCCACTCCGGAATGAAAAGGAAGCCTCCTTCAAAGTTTCAAAAATCCTTAACCGGTGGTACGACCACGGGATCGGGAAAGGAGGAAATATCATCGACCTGGTTATCGGGATGAATAACAACTGCAGTGTTCAGGAAGCGCTTTCCATTCTTGACCGGACCGAACCGTCTTTTTCTTTTCAACAGCAAAATACATTATCAGGCTTGAAATCCGAAGCAGAAATCCGTATCGGCAAAATCCTTCCCGTCCGGCATCCGGCGTTAATTCATTACCTGGAACAAAGAAAAATTAATGTTAAAGTTGCCGGCAGATATGCCAGCGAAGTCCACTATTCAATGCATAACAAAAAATATTTTGCCATTGGTTTGGAAAATGTTTTGGGGGGTTGGGAACTGCGAAATCCCTATTATAAAAATGCAGCTTCCCCCAAAGATTATTCTTTCTTTTCCACCTCAAAAAAGCTGTTGAGTATTACGGAAGGAATGTTTGACCTTTTCAGTTTGCTGACACTTTATCCGGGCTTACCACACAAATCAGATTTTTTGGTTCTGAACTCGCTTTCTTTTACCAGCCGTATTCAAAAAGTTGCTTTGTCGTATTCAAAAGTGGGTCTTTACCTCGACAATGACCCGGCGGGTAAAAAAGCAACAAAACAGTTACTGGGCGACCTTTCGAACAGTGTCGATATGTCTGCCCTATACGAAGGGAAAAAAGATTTGAACCAACTATTGACCGCCCCAAAACAACGACAGCGGAAGCGTGTGCGGTAAGCTATTTCAAGAGGTGTCAATGTTGCACAATTGACACTCTTGCTTTGCTCCTAAACTCGCAAAGGGGAGAAAATCGCAGGTAATGTTTAATGCAAAATTTAGGGTTATGAATGTACGTACAAAATATATTTCGTTTCGGGTAAGCAATATTGAAAAGCAGGCCATTGCCCTTGCAGCCAAAGAATGTGGATTAAGCACCAGTGAGTATTCCAGACGGGCTGCATTAAACATGAAAGTTACCCTGCGATTCTCTCCTGAAGAAATGAAAGTTTACAAAAACCTTCATGTATACCACCGGAATTTTAAAGCAATAAGTAACCTGGTTAAAAGCGATTATTTCAAGAAGAACGATACCATTCTCCTTGAACTGGAAGAATTGATAAAGCTGATAAAAGGCCACCTTGAAAAGTTTGAACAATGATAGGGAAAGCCAAAAGCATATCGCATGTTTCCAATGCCATTAATTATGCAAAAAACAAAAAAGGAGCGTTAGAAATAAACCGGCATAATGTTGCCGGTGAAACAGGGAAAGAAATTGCAAAGGAGTTCCGTGTATTTCAGAACCTGAATGCACGATGCGAACGAAATTCCTTTTCTATCGTGCTTAGTCCATCAATTCCTGACGGAATAAAACTTACACACGCTGATTTTGCAAAACTTGCCGGTGATTTTCTGGAACGAATGAAATTGAAAGAGCAACAGTATATATCCTTTCTGCACTGTGATAAAGACCACAGGCACCTGCATATTTTTGTGAACAGGATTGATTCTAACGGCAAAGCTTACAAAGACCATTTTATCAGCAAAAAGGCGCAGCGCATTGCTGAAAGTATTGCCAAAAAGTGGGGATTCACCACTGCAAAAGAAATACAGCAACAAAAAGAAGAAAGACTGGGTAACCAAATTATCAATGCACATGAAAAAATCTTGCCTCAAAAACCGCAGAACATTTTTGAATATGCCGAACAAATGAATTTACTCGGCATTCAAATGCAACTCAAGCAAGCCTCAGATGGAAAAGTTGTTGGGATAAGATTCAAAATTGGTGAAGAATCGATAAAGGCTAGTTCAGTGCATCGCTCATTTAGCGCTGCAAAATTACAGAATTTAATCATACAGAACTTAAGAACAACAACTTTCCCCGAACGAAAAAGACAACAATATAAGCCAAATAAAAAACGAGGATTCAGGATATGAGAAAAAATTTATCACAACAAAAGTTACTGGAAATACTAATCGCTGAGATTGAAATCCTCCAGCAAACCAGTAAAAATATAAAAGAAGTTGCTCCTGAAATTAGACGACAGCTGCAGGAACTAAAAACAGCTAAAATAAAGGTTGATTTGAATACTGATAAGTTGGAAGAATTGCTTGAAAAACACAAACAGGCGGTAAGAAAAAATGTGATTATTCCAAAATGGTTTTTAATGTTGGTGGGATTTGTATTGCTAATCTCTGTAATTAGTTGGTTTATTTAAATATATCTTTCACAGACCATATGACTCATTTATTATTCAAAACAACATTCACGCTATAAAGAAAGAGTTGTTGATATATAATCCGGAAGCAACAATACCTTCTCTGCGACTATCATACAACATTAAAATCAAAGATGTGACGGGATATTCAATGTTTGCAAACTATTCACATTCACCTGCCATAACATTTATTATATACAAAATTTAAACATAGCAACTTGAGTTAATCAGAGAACTGTTTAGAGGAAGTACTGGGAAACATTTTTTTAGAGAAATTTTACAGTGAAACATAAGAAGCTTATTTTATAAATGTGGTTATTGTAATAAATATACTCCAGATACTAATCCCATTGATAAAAAGTATTTCTGCAACTCCGTTTACACCGTTTCTTATGATAGGAAACAAAACTATTAATATTACAACAATGATAATAATCAGACCGGTAAGACCGATGAAGTGTAAATCGGATAAAATGGCTGTCTGGAACAAAATAATTAACATAGAAAGGGTAATAAAAACAACAATTGCCAGCAAATTATGAAGTATTCGTTGAATGCTTAAAGCCAAATTTCTACGACTGTAGGGATAAAAATTATGGGGAACGAATGCCAAAAGGGTTAAAAATGCAAAACTGGTGTCTATTTGTCGCATAAATCTTTCATTTTTACCTAAATCGTAAAATTCGGATAATAGCCAGAAAAATAAATAATTTAAAATAGCAGTTGCAAAAAGAAGACGTTTATATGCTTTTACATAAGTATCACCAAAAAGATTTTTGTTGCTTAAAAAGCTTAGGGTATATTTATTTAAATCAAAGTCAATATGCTGAATATTCTTTTTAACCGTATAAGGCAACCATCCGGCATAAATAAAACTGATAAGTAAGATTCCAAGTTTTATCCAAATCATATTTTCAGATAAATAATTAATTTCAGCAACGATAGCTGCAAGAAAATCAATTTGTTATGGTCAGCTATTTTTTTAAAGTTAAATAAAATTGAGCAATTACCGGCTTATTCTTCCCTATGAAGTTTACCGTTTTATTGTTTTACTGTAAAGGTTTTGCATTCGTGTATCAATTTCTGCAATTTCATCGGCACAAGCTTTTAATTCAGAAGAAACAGAAACCCTCTTTTCATCATCAAGTTTGTATGCCAGTTCGTGTTCGAGCGATGCCCAAAAGTCCATGGCAATGGTACGTATTTGTATTTCAACATTCACCAATTCTGTTTTGGAAGACTGAAAAACTGGAATCGTTACAATTAGATGAAGACTCCTGTATCCGTTGGCTTTTGGGTGTTTGATGTAATCGGATTCACGAATAAGTTGAATGTCATCCTGAGAAAGAAGTAAATCTTTAATCAGATAAATATCATCGATATAGGAACAAATAACTCGCACTCCCGCGATGTCAGCTATAAATTTTTGGGCCGCCTCTACAGAAAGCTCATGCCCGCGTTTCTGTATTTTTCGCATAATGCTCGCTGGTGTTTTTACCCGCGTACTTATATTATGAATTGGATTTCGTTCCTGTGTATATTTAAATTCACTGTTCAGATTTTCGAGTTTGGTTACAATTTCACGTGTGGCCGATAAATAAAGATTTTCAATTGTAATAAAGGAACGAATCTTTTCTGTGAGATCATCAGGTAACAAATTTCCTTTTACACCTTCAAACAAATAAAGTGTTTTTGTATATTCCGGTACAATGTTCATTTCTTTACAATTAAATTGTTAATCAAAAAGTTTTATGGTAAACTTGTATTCATCAAAAACTCATTTCAGCTCTGAAGAATATTCCGTTTTTGTCGGCAAAATCTGCGGTTGCATATGTTCCGCCAAGCTGATGTACATATTCCACACGCAGAACTTTAAATATATTGGTTAATCCAAATCCGATTTCAGTGTAGGGAGTACTCATCTCTGTAGTATAATAGCCCGGCAATTCGAAAACCGGTTTATATGCACTTGTAAGTTTTCCGTAATGGCTTTTAAGGGAAACTATTTCCCGTAACTTTAAACTTCTAATCAACGGAATACGGTTAAGCAAAATTCCTCCTCCGTTAAAATCCCAGTGAAAATTGGTATACAGGTTATGTGCAAAAGCAGCGTGATGTAAAAGATTAAACCTGTATTTCGCATAGCCCAGCGACATCGAACCAACGGGTTGATCCAACAAATCATAGGGAGCATCTCCAAAAAGGTAACCACCGTTTAACATGTAGCGCATAAATGTTAGTCCCATATTTACCCGTCCTACAATTGAGCCATGAAACTGGGCATATAAGCCAAAATTATTGGCATCATTGTCCGGCAAATTTACCTGCCCCAAATCCATGCTTAAGTTTATTACCGGGGTTTCGTCGATGTAGTAAACGCGTGTAAAATAATATTTATCGTAATACTGCCCGAAGGCCAGGCGGGTATTAAACAAAACACCGTAATTATTATAGGTATGATAATCCATATTACTACGGGTAAAATGTACATCCGGGGTTTCTATATTATGAAGGAAATAGGGAGATATTTCAACGTTAATATTTTCGTTGGCATTATATTCAAAAATAAAATTAAAGCTTTTCTCCTCCTTTAAATAAGGATTCTTCTCCCGGCTGGTAAGTGCAGCAATAAAATTTCCGTTTCCGCGTGTGTTTGGGTTTTTTTTGATAAACCGAAGGTATTTGTCCTGGGAAACCAGGTTGTAATCATTGGAATAATTCGCCCTGAAAATAAATTTATCTTTGTCTAATGGCTGGTAAGCCATATTAGCCCCGAATTTTAACTCATTGCTTTTTGTTCCGTAGCCCAAGAAGCCACCCACAGTAAAATGTTCGAACATTTTTTCACCGGTTCGTAATGGAAGGGAAAAGCGCTGTCCTTCAATGGCATTGGTGCTGTATATGTCGAATACCGGCCCGATTTCTATTTTCCCCACATCGACGTAGCTCGTTAAAACCATTCCTCCAATAGCATCAATTCCCTTTACAACGGAGTTCTCCTTCAATTTATCAACGCGCATGTAAGTTCCTTCGTCCAAATGGTTGGTGGATGCAAATTCAGGCTGGTTTTTCCAGTTTCGTGGTTTCACTGCATCTAACTGTTTCGATGTAGAATATTTTGTAGTTTTTGTTACCAGCCAGTTACCGCTGGAAATTTCGTCAAATCGCTGAGAACCATATTTTGAGGCTGTATCTTTATTTAGGGTAAGCGCCATGTTCAGGCTAATCTCCTGATCACTGTAAAACCATTTGTCTTTATCGGTTTTTGAATAGTTTACATTCGCTTTAAACCCATTCACAAAATTTATATTTGCCTCTTTTTGTACATAAGCAAAAATTCGGGTAAGGGCAAACGTGCTGTCTTCAACTGTAAAACGGCCGGTAAATAAAGGATTATATTTATTTTTCGGAGTAAAAGAAAAGCTAAAATATTTGGTGTCGTTTATATATGTACTGTCGTTTAAATAAAAATCATAGTGCAGTTGTGCCGAGTTACTTAAAGGTGAGGTCATACCCCGCCCAAGAATGTTAATTTGATCTTTATAAAAGTCTAAATCTATAACTACATTTAAAAGGATTAAACTTTCTATCGTTTGGTTTAATTTTGGGAAAATACCATCTTTCCTGTCATACACAACACTATCTTTCCCATTGACACTTTTTTCACCCAGCTCGGCAAGGTAAATTGGTGAAAACCGTAAACTCTGCCCATCCAGCTTCATGGTCACTTCATCCATGTTACTGATAATCCGGTTTACTTTGGAAGTAGAGTCAATAGCCACATAAACTGCCGTTCGTGCAAAAGTTTTATAATCACTGGTTTTTAGGATGTTTTCACGGTTCTCCTTTTTTCTCTCCAAAATCTTTTTTAACAAAACTTTTGCTCTCGAAACTTCAGGTTTTACTGTTACTTCATTGATTTCCTGTATTTCCTCTTTCATAAATACAGTAAGCGGATTGTTAGTTATCGTTTTTGCCGGAATCTCTTCTTTTAGATAACCAACTGTTGACACACAGAGTGTATCCTTCTGGGATAATTTCAGTTTAAATTCTCCATTTAAATCCGACATAGTCCCGGTGGTGGTGCCTTTTATCCACACATTTGAAAATGGAATTGGCTCATTATTTTTTTTGTCTTTTACAAAACCGGTAATTTCCTGGGAAATAGCTCCAAGATATATCATGGTCAAAAAAATGACCAGTGTAATTTTATGTAACATAATTTAGCTGGCTTTTTCCTTCTCTTTTTTCATTACCCAATACAATCCCTTTACACCAATTTTTATATCGTCAAGCTTAAAAAGAATGAATATTTTTTCGGTGTAAGCAATTATTCCCCACGTAGCAACAACGTACAACATCCAGGGGTAGAAGCCCCAAACGAATAACACAAAAAAGAATATACTTTGGGCATATCCGGCAGAAACGGCTGAGTATAAATGCAGTCCCGGTATTTTTCCGAACCGGGCAAATGATACAATGTAACTGAGTATAAATATTCCGAGGAACAGGAACAAAATCCAGGAATGGGGCTTAATGTCGGTCCATTTAAAAATAAATAAACCCAATATGGCCATGGCATAGGTAAAAATATCTGCCAGATTGTCAAGTGCTGCACCAAAATGTGTTTGAAGTTTAAATAGTCGCGCTATATTGCCATCTAGAACGTCACTTACAAGGCTGATGCACAGGAGAATGACAAACCATTGTTCACGGCCGGTAAGCGCCATGAAAAATATTACCGGAAATGCTAAAAGACGATATAAGCTTATAAAATTAGGGACGTTAATAATGTTTTCGCCCCGTACTGTTATCTGTTTCATTTTGTCAATGTTTAATTTTCAACTCTTTCAATTTAATGATCTTGTTTCGTTCACCATTTTTTATCAGGCTGCAGCCGGTTCCTGTTTCTTTCTTTTTTTTGAAAGACTTTCAATAAAATATTCCAGCATTTTAGAAACAGAATTATTACTGGGGCCTGTTTCAACGTAATGAATGAATTTGTCTCTCTGGCTTGTATCAAATGAAAGATCGGTTTCAATGTAACTTTCAGTAAATGACATGCCCACTGAAATCAGTCTTTCAATAGCGTTCATATCTCTTCGTTCTAATTTCTTCTGAGGAATAATATTGATGGGTAATAACCGGTTTAATGTTTCGATTATATGGCTGTTTCGAATTGATTTTTTTGCCACAAAATTCATTATTTCCGGAATTCCGGTTTCTTCCACCATTTTTGTTAAGTGTGCAGTAACTGTGTCAATCGGGATTAAATTTTGTGAGGAGTCAGGATCGACATGTACTCTTATAATTTCGTTAGGATAGCGGTTAGCCAGGCTAAACATTCTTTTGGCAAAATCAAAAATCCCATAATCGGTTTTTGTAATGCCTGTTTTTTGATTTCCGGCTACTTGTGATAATCTAACAATGTGTCCGTTTAAGCCGTTCTTTTGAATGTTTACTTTAATAATATTTTCTGCAAATCTTTTCGATTGCTCGTAATAGTTTCTAAAAGCAGAAATGTCTTTGTTTTCATAAAATTTTTCTTCGAAAATACCATCGAGTCGGCCACAGGAATAGGCTGTTCCGATATAAAAAAATCGGGAACCCGGGGTTGCATAGTTCGAAAAAACTTTAATTGAATTTTCAACGCCATTGATATTCGTAGAAAAGATTTCATCAACCGATTTCTTATCATACTTTAAGCTGGCTGCAAAATGAAAATAATCGACATTTCCACGAAAAATCCTTTTTAATTCGTCCCTTGGAATAGAAAAATCTTCATCGCACAAAGAATAGCCAATAACTTTCAGGTTTGGATATTCCACATTTTCACCATCATTAATATCGGCAAGTACTTTTTTCATTCGTTCCTGAGGCGATCTTTTGTTGGTTCGAACCAGGGCTACTACTTTATATTTTTGTTTAAGCAGGTTGCTTATAAAGTGGGATGCAACGTAGCCATTGGCTCCGTTTATTACAACTGTTTTCATACTTCTGTTTTTTGTTTTCTAATTGAGTTTGTTTCCTAATTTTTTCTGTTCAATCCATATCTTAAAAATTGCGGTGTCATAGAAATAATACTAAAATCAATACTGCACTTAACGGGATACTTAAATTATCGGACCCCCGCCAGCTAATTAATTCTGCAAACATGGTTGTTGCAGCTACTGCCATTGCCAACCAGAATGTTTTTAAATCGAATACCCCGCGATGAAAATAAAGTGCTATAATACTTATTACAAAACTTGACGCCAGGAAAGCTCCGGAGCCTAGCCAGGTTTTGTTTAATTTTTTTCCAAACAATTTTATTCTTCCGTTGTAAGCCTTTATGTTGATTCCCAGAATGGCTGCCATCGGATCACTGATAGCCAGAATCAGCATTGGAAGAATGTATATAAATTTATTTTCCGTAAGATTTGAAATCAAAAAGGTGATGTAAATTGAAAGCGGAAGTAGATAACTTCCAATTGATTTTCGCTTTACATCATGAATTGATTTTAACTGTTTGCCATTTCGTGTAATAAATAGTATTGTGGCAAACAAAAGCGCCAGAACCAAAATATACCAATGTGAAGGGAAAATATATGGAAATGGAACTGTGGCAAGTACCGAAACAAAATGCGCAAATTTACGAGTTATCTCTCCTGTAGGGTTAAGCCTCCGGTAAACCAACTCGTTAAAAATCAATAATAAGCCAATCCCGACTAAATATACAAACGACAATACTACAATATTCCCCATAACAAAATTTCCCTTTTAAATTCCCAAAAATGAAATAGCCAGTGCAGCCCACGCACCACCTGCAATCAAACTATCAAACCGATCGAGAAAACCACCATGTCCGGGTATCCAGTTGCTGTAATCTTTAACTTGAAATTTTCTTTTGTAAAACGACGCAAGAATGTCTCCAATAAATGCGAAAAGAATAGTTCCAAAAGCAAACAGAAATAATTCAGGAATTGTACCGAAAAAAAGGCTTTTTAATAAAAATGCACTTACCAGTGAAATGATTGTTCCCCCAACTACACCCCCAAGTGTTTTATTGGGACTGATATCCGGCATTATTTTAGTTTTTCCAAAAAGTTGCCCGGTTATCTGGCTGAAACTGTCAAAAATGGATAGAATTAGAAAAGTCAGCAGAATTAAATCACGTTCGGCCAGGCTTAAAAAAAATAACCCTGCTGAAAGAATAAAATAAATCACTAATGACAGTGCGAAAAATAAAAGGTTTTGAAACTTTGACTTAACAAAAAGTCGGCTCAGCTCAAAACTTCCTACAGCAACAATAAAAATTGCCAGGTAAGAAAAAACAACCGGTTGAATAGTAATGCTAAAAAATAAAATATTTATGATTATAAAATAAACTCCAAATTTTGTGTAGCTTTTTCGTGCCACATCCCGATCTTTTTTTCTGTTTATCAGGTAAAAGCCAATTCCGCCCAAAACAAAATAGATCAATATAATTTTGTAAATCAGTTGTTCCATAAAATTAATTTCGTCCTAAAATCATTAAGATACCTATGGCAACCATAATGATTGCATAAGCATATTTCGCTTTACTCTCCGACTTGTCTATTTGGATTTTTGCAAGCAACCGGGGACCAATTATTGCTCCTAAAGTTGAGCCTGCTGTAAGAAAAATAACCAATGTAAGATCTATTTTTCCCACAATAAAATGAGCACCAACAGCAAAAATTGTATTTACAAGCACCGCCAATAACGATGTGCCAATAACCATTTTGAATGGTATCCTCATTGAAAATAATCCAGCAAGGATTGGTGCTGTTCCGCTGGTGCCAAATGTTCCGGTAATTAAACCAGCTGCCAATCCAAACGACGAGCCTTTAAGTGTTTTTAAATCCCTTGGTGATATTTTTGTCTTTTCTTTCTCTCTTTCAATAGTATTTTTTTTGGCGCTAAGAGCCATGTTTAATGCAATCAGAATAGAATAGATTCCGAAAGCGGTCTTTAATGCCAGATCACTGATTCTGCTTGTTATTTCTGCGCCAATAAAGGCCCCAATAATTCCGGTTACCATAAAAAGCGTAGCTACCTTAAAATCAATATTGTTTTTACGATAGTGCCCCAATGAGCCAACAATGCAGATAGGTAATGTAGCTACCAGTGATGTAATAACAGCCGCTTGGGCCGGTACCTTTAAAAGCAAAGTGAGAATGGGAAGAAAGAAAAATCCTCCGCCGCCTCCCACCATGGTTCCAAACAAACCAATGATGAACCCCAACAACGGTAAGATGAAGTAAATATCCTGTATTTCTGAAAAGTCAATCATTCGTTGTATTTTCTATAACTCTTTTTAATTCCAGCATTCCTAAAGCATGCCGCATTTTTGCGTATTCCAAAATTCCATCTTTGTATACGTATCTGTTTAGTTCCCGCTTTTTCTCATCATTAACAACGTAAGTATGTTCACTCAAAGTTGTAATTTGTCTCATCTCTGCAGTTCTTTCCTTATACAATCGTTCTACACCTTGAGGTTCATTAAAATAAAGCATACTTCCACTATAGGTAATCAAATCGTTAATTACCGTAGTATCTCCATCAACAACAAGCAGGTAAGCATCTTTTTCCTGTCTTAGTGACATATCGGAATTCAGCTTCCCGTTTTTATAGGTTTTCACATTTGAATGCTTCAAAACGCCCTGTTCGTATTCCGTATTCTGAACATATTTTACACGGTATGAAAAAATGAGATTGACTTTTACATCGGTTATTGCCTCAATATTTACATTTCCATTTTCATTTTTTTGGGTAACAGTAAACTCTCCGATTTTGGCTCCTAGCATTTCCAAATCATATTTGGAAGTCATTTCTTTGGATTGTGCAGAAAAGGAGCCTAACAAAAAAGAAAAAAACAACAAGATGAATAAAGGCCAAAGTTTTTTTCTATAGCCCAAGTCCTTGGTGCTGAAATAATTATTCCGAAGCTGATATTTTACAAAAAATTGACTATTCATTTAATAGATTTGTTGTTAAATGGACAAAGGCTACTATGCCATCCATAAATAATAAAAGCTATTTACAAGCCTATCCATTCCTTAAATTCGGTTGCCTTTAAACGGCTAATTGTAATTGGTTCATTAAAAGGAGGAATCAAGCGAAGAATCAATTTCCCACCAAAATGATTTTCAAATTTTTGAACGGCATTAATATGTATGATTGTACTTCTGTTTACACGAAAAAAAATGCTGGGATCGAGCTGATCCTCCAGTTTTTCCATGGTTAAATCTACAGGATATTGTTTGTTCTTAAATGTAACTGCAGTAGTCACCCTGCTTTCGGTGTAAAACCATGCAATATCTTCAACATTTAACTTAAAATAAGATGTTGCTCCTGAAATAAGAAATCGTTTCCTGTATTTTTTCTCTCCTTTTGTAATTGCTTCTAAAAGTTCATGGTAATCAGGTTTAAAGTCTGAGTTATTTTTCTGAGGGCTCATTAAATGTTCAAATTTTTCAATGGCCTGTTCCAGCTTTTCCAATTTTACCGGCTTTAATAAATAATCGATGCTGTTAACCTGAAAAGCCTGAAGTGCATATTCGTCATAAGCTGTGGTAAAAATTACCATACTGTCTACCTGAACATTATCAAATATTGAAAAACTAATTCCGTCGGTTAGCTGGATATCCATAAAAATCAAATCCGGTGCCGGATTATTCTCTAACCAGGCAACTGTGCTTTTTACACTTTCCAGCCACTCAGCAATATTCCAGTCAGGCCTCAACTTTTCTACCATTCCTTTTAATAAACGGTAGTTATGTAATTCGTCTTCAACTATAATAACTCGCATATTTTCCCTCCGACTGTTTATTCAAAATATTTCTTTTCAACAATTACAACAAAGGGACTTTTACTTCAAACATCTCTTCATTGTATTGAATAACAACTTCTTTATCCGTAAGCATTTCATACCTTCGCACCAGATTTCCCAAACCTGTTTTTGTTGAATAAGAAGCAGTTCTCAGGTTCAGATTGTTGATAACAATCAAATGATCATTTCCTACCACTACCCTTAATTTTAAAGGTGTTTCCTTACACACAATATTGTGTTTTATCGCATTTTCAATTAGTAGCTGAACTGTTAGCGGGGCTATTTCTTTGTCGAGTTCTTCTTGTGATATGTCATATTCCAATAATAATCCTTCACCCAACCGTTCTTTATGAAGCGCATAATATGCCTTCATAAAATCGAATTCCTCTCTTAATTTAACCAATCTTTTATTCTTACTTTGAAGTACATACCGGTATACATCTGTAAAATTTTCTGTAAAACCGACAGCAACTTCCGGATTGTAAATAATTAAAGATTTTAGTACGCTTAAGTTATTGAACAAAAAATGTGGATTTAGTTGATCCTGTAAAGAATTGTAATCCATTTCGAGCTTTTCTCTTTTCATCTTGGCAATTACTTCTTGTGAATTAAGCCATTTCCTCGTCATCCTCCCGAGTGTAAGTGAATTGGCAACCATTTGGACAAAGATTAACCCGGCAACCATTCCCAGAATTACAGAAGGCCGGGACTCTTCTTCAGTCAGTTTTGGTTCGATAAAATACATGATAACCCGGTGGGCAAAAATCAGAAATAGAATGCTCACACAGATTTGCAGGAAGAGGCGGAGTTTTAATTTGGTTGGAACCGGTAAAAATTTTTCGAGGATATTGTCTAAGACAATTTGAAGCTCCACAGCCACATTAAAAATGACAATAACCACCACATATATAAATGCAGGGATACGTTCATTTATACGGGCAGGTGTTTTTGTTACCAACACAATAAAGTGCAGAATCAATACTGCTATTAAACTGATAATTGCAAATCGAACAATGATATTCAAAGGCGCATAACTTGGCAGCCGCAGCTCTAATTCGGGTTTTTTCTTCTTATGTAATTGTGTGCACTTCATCCAAATTTGTTTGTTCGCTTATTCCTTTTCTTCTTCGGGCATATATAAATTACCGGTAACACTTTGCCAGCGGGTTTTTAGAGTTTCGAAATTGGCCACTGCTTCTATTAATTTTGCTTTTGCCTCTACCCATTTGGCCTGTGAACTTAAAAGCTCAGCTGTTGTATTTAACCCAACATCGAAACTTGCACGGGTTTCATCCAAACTTTCCTTTGCTTCGGCTACACTTTTCTTTGCAATCCGAATTGATTCGTATGCTTCTTCAACCTGCACCTTAACCTGCATAACTTCAAGATTTATCAAATCATTTGTATTTTGCAGATTTGTTTCTACCTGTTGCACTTTAAGCTGAGCAGCCCGCATTTTCTTTTTCCCCTGCCCCCATTGGAAGATTGGTATTGATACCTGTGCTGCCAGCATGGGCTGAAAATCAGCTGTTTCGTACAGGTCTCTTAGCCAGTAATTAGCATACTGGGCACTTACTCCAACTGTTGGAAGATAATCTGCCCTGGTAATCTTTGCATCAAGTTCACTTAGCTCTTTTTGTTTCTCCAGAATTTTTAATTCATTTCTTTTGTTTTCAGCCTGAATTATTCCGTCATCAAAATTTATTAGGCTGACATCTGTATTTTTTTTATGACTGATTTTCACATCGGTATCCAATGGTTGTCCTAAAATTTGGTTCAAATACATTTTGGCCACTTTTAATCCGTTATTGGCTTTTAACAAATTTAATTCAGCCTCATTTTTTTGAACTGTCACTTTTAACTTTTCACTGGCAGGTTGTAATCCAACATCATACATCGCAGACATTTGATCTTCCAATTCAGTCAACATTTTAATATACTCTTCTGCGATTAAAATGTTCTCTTCAACTGTTGCCACCTGCCAGAATGCTTTGTCCGTTTGTTGGATTATGTCTGAGTATTTCATGTTTAAAGACAAATCAGCAATTTCAACACCTGCGTCAGCCTGCTGATTGGAATACCTGATTTTTCCACCAACGTAAACAGGCTGGGTTAGTTCAAAACTGCTGTTTATCAATGTAAGACTACTTATGTCAATAGTAGTTCCGGGTTTCCATACATTACTTGTTCCTGAAAAATTGCCGGCCATCGCATCTGCTTCGCTATCGGCAGTTGGCAGAAAATAACCGGGCATACTTATCGGATCCATATTTGGGCGATGCATTAACGACGATGAAAATCCAAATTTGGGCAAATATGCAGTTCTGGCAACCTCCTGATTTACCTGTGCTTCTTTGTTTTGTAAGGCCGCTGCTTTCAATTCCTTGTTAAACTCAACAGCTTGTCGGCGGCAATCTTCAAGTGTCATCACCTTTTGGCCAAAAGCATTGCTGAATACTACTGTAGAAGCAATTAACACGATTGTGTTTACTATA
>Ga0209408_1001137_pt1 | contig 17636 bp, 17 predicted proteins | sample AD_UKC107_MetaG_FD_184422 | JGI IMG/M metagenome (GOLD analysis project Ga0209408, IMG submission 184422) | Active sludge microbial communities of municipal wastewater-treating anaerobic digesters from Hong Kong - AD_UKC107_MetaG (SPAdes)... | ecosystem: Engineered > Bioreactor > Anaerobic >... | reverse complement strand
GAGGATCATAGTTCAGGAGAGTCCCTATTTCTACAGCGCCTTTGTTGTGCAGGGTGCACCCGGGATTGATTTTCTAACAGGGAGTGATTCACTTTCAGCATCAATTCACGAGTCGTTCCGGATGAAACTGAAGAAATTCGACGGATCTATGTACGGTCTTGAAGGGATCAGATCCATGCTTGAGGAGTTTATTACAAAGATGAACATGGTGGTTGTACCGGGCCGGGGTGAAAACAGGGATTTCAGGAAACTAAAAATTGCTGCGGGTATTGCATCTGTAATTTTTATGTTTTGGGCCGGTTTCACAATTCGGGGTGAAGTTCTGGATTACCGGCTTGAAAAAAATTTTTATGCGGCAGCATCTGAAAAAATAGAGAAATTCTCATATGACATTGAGGCTGATGCTGAAGGTGATGAATTGCTGATAACCGGCCTTGTCAGTACACCTGCAATATCAGAAGAGCTGAATTCAATCGCGTCAGGTTTCTCTGAAATAAAAAACGTGGATAACAGGACAGTTGTTGCTGATTTCAGGACAGCGGAAAAATATCACAGCAGTTATATGGAACTTGAGCAGAAATTCAATGATCTGCAGATCCTCCTTATAAGGCAGGAGCTTGAAAAGATCGTGATTCAGTTTCCTTCGGGAGTTGATACAATGGGGAACAGCCAGATGCTGCAGGTACGCAGGATTTACGAGATAGTAAAGGAATACCCCAGGATTCATCTTGATATTATCGCATTTAATGATCCGCAAGGGGGATTTGATGTAAATAAACGGCTCGCGGAGGGGAGGATGAGCGGGGTAGGCTCATATCTTGAATCTCTTGGGATCAGTAAAGACCGGATACACCTGACAGAATTCAATCCGGACGTTATATCGGCTGACCCGAGGTATGCAGGTTACATAGACAGGCGGGGGATCATGCTCTTCGCGAGGCTGGAGAAATAGAATCTCTCATGGATAAAGGCCTTAACAGCATAATAAGCAGCAGGTTCGGAATCTTCTATGCTGTGACAGACATCTCCCTTAAAGTGAAATTTCCTGACAGCAGGCTGAAGGATTACCTTGCCTGTTCTGAGTGCACAGAGAATACCCCCCGGGTGTCTGACATATTCCCTGAGGTTATAGGGATTGAAGATCAGATTCTGGATGTTATAAACGGCAGCAGGGACAGCCTTACAATCAAAAGAATTAACCGCGCAACAACGGATGACATTTTTTTTAATCTTCATTTTTTTTCTGATACAGGGGATTCCGGATATTCATACATAGTCGTGGAGGATATAACAGAGAGCAGTATATCATTCAGAGAGGCTCAGCAGGTAAGAAATGAAGTAGCTATAAAAAACTTTGAGCTTGTAAAGCGTGAGGAGTTTGTAAGCACCATCCTTGAAACCATACCGGCCCCGATTTTTTACAGGGATTCGTCAGGGAGATGTCTTGGCTGCAACAGGGCCTTTGAAGAATTCGCCGCAAAGAACAAGGATGAAATCATAGGGAGAGATATAAGCCTCATTTTAAAAGAGAGCAATGAACTTCTTCGTTTTGATAACGAGCTGAAGAAAAACGGCGGGATAAGACGCTATGAATCAGGTATTGCAGACGGTTACGGAAACGAAAGACATCTTATAATAAACAAGTCACTTTTTTTCGGCGCGGATCAGCAAAGCAGTGTCATTGTGAGCGCCATTGTTGACATTACTGAGCGTAAGAGGATGGAGGAGCAGCTTAAGTTTACAATGAATGAGCTTGAACTGAGCGAGAAAAACCTCAGTGAAAAGATCAGGATTATGGAAAGCAACATGCTCATTGCCCGAAGAGCGGTTGATACCCTGATACAGAAAGAATTTCCTGAATCAGAGAAGCTTGAAATAGATTGCAGATACCTTCCCCTTGAACAGATAGGTGGTGATTTTTATTCAATAATCCCTTTTGATGATTTTATGGGGGTTTTTGTATGTGATATAACAGGGCATGGAGTAGCTTCCGCTCTTTTTTTATCTCTAATGAAATATTTTACTGATAAAATAAAACCGGATCTGTGGAGAACCCCTTCTGAATACCTGAGTCTTATAAACAGGGAATATTTCAGGGGGAATTCCATGTTCTATTTTTTTTCTGCAATAGCCGGAGCAATTTTTTATAACAATGAGAGCGATTTCATGGAGTTCAGATTCGCTAACGGAGGGCATCCCCACCCGGTAGTTCTTAAAAAAATGGAGTCTGTTTTTTCCCCGGCGGAAACGATTCAGTTATCGGCCTATTTGATGAACAGAAATTTAAGGAGTATAGAATCAGCATTGAAAGGGGGGATATGCTTTTTCTTTATACCGACGGAATACCATCCACATATAAAGAAGACGGTTCAATTATAGGTTTTGATGAATCATTACTGGAAATTTTCAGAAAATCCAGAAGGGAGACTCTGAGAGAAACAATAAATGCGGTGATAAATGAAGTTGAATTTAACAGGGGTGAAAAGAAGCAGGAGGATGATATACTGCTGCTTGGATTTTACTGTAAATAGTATTATATTAAAAATAATAAACAGAAGGAGCTGGGGATGCCTGAGGAGTATAAATGGAAAGTGGTTATGTTAGGTGATTTTGCCGTGGGCAAGACAAGCCTGGTGCGCCGTTTTGTTTATGATGAATTCAGCGATTCCTATCTTACAACTGTTGGTGTTAAAGTGACTAAAAAAGATATCTTCATTGAACAGGATAATATCTCTCTTCTCCTGTGGGATATAGCCGGGAGTGACAGGTTCTCACCTGTTACCCCTGAATATCTGCGCGGCGCTTCCGGTGCTATTGTTGTTGCTGATTTAACCAGGGGGAGCTCCATCGACAGTATACGTACTCACCTTGACCTGATACTTTCAATTAATCCTTCAGCAGGTATAGTTGTGGCTCTGAATAAACTTGATCTTGTGAAAAAGAGTGATGAAAGACTGGCGTACATGAAATCTGATGAATTCAGAAACGGTTTAAGCGGGTCGCCGTTGATACATTTCACAAGCGCCATGAGCGGCGAAAATGTTGAGGAGCTCTTTCTTTCAATTGCAGAAAAAATCAGAAAGGCGTCTCCAGATGAATGATGAATTCTTTCTGCCCCTTTTTAAACGCTTCGGACTTTACTATGCAATGATAGACAGTGACCTTCTTTTACATTTTGAAAATGACGCTATGTGCGAATTTCTATCAGTGAAACCCTGTCTGAAGCAGGTGCACATCTCTGATGTTTTCAGTGAGGTTATAGGGCTTGAGGATGAGATCAGAACAGTAGTCAAAGGTGAAAAAAATGAGTTCAGTATCAGAAGGATAAACAGAAGCTGCTCACAGGAGATTTTTTTTAATCTATATATTTTAAATCACAGCTATAAAGGTTATCAGGCAATTGTTGTTGTTAGAGATATAACAAATGAACTGCTGGTTTATCACTCACTCCAGCAGAGCAGAAATGAAATACAGCTTTTGCAGAATGAACTCATAGAAAAGAACAGGGATCTTGACAGGATAAACAGGGACCTTGAAGAGAAAGTGGAGTTGAGAACAAAGCAGTATCATGAGAGTTCAGATCTCGCAAAAAGACTTTTTATCCAGACAGTTAATTCCCTGACATACGCGCTCGAACTGAGGGACCCTTACACAACAGGTCACCAGCAGAGAGTTGCTATTCTTGCCAGCGCCATTGCAGCACATATGGGACTTGATGAAGATACAGTTGAGGGTATAAGGATTGCCGGGCTTCTGCATGATATAGGTAAGATATATGTACCGAGTGAATTTCTTACAAAACCGGGAATTCTTCCTGAAGAGGAGTATAATGTAATAAAGACTCATCCTTTGAGAGGATTTGAAATACTGAAAGAGATAGAGTTTCCCTGGCCTGTTGCATCTTTTGTGCTTCAGCATCATGAAAAGATTAATGGAAGCGGTTATCCCTACGGTCTTGAGAATAATGAGATAAGGCTTGAAGCAAAAATTTTATGCGTGGCAGACGTTGTTGAAGCAATGGGCACAAACAGGCCCTACAGAATATCGCCGGGGATAAAAGAAGCTCTTCGGGAGATTGGCAGACATAGAGGTATCAGGTACGATCCGGCAGTGGTTGACTCATGCTGTGATCTTTTCAGAAATAAAAATTTCAGCTGGGATTAGCTGCAGTTTTGTTCAGTTGAGCATAAATGAAAGTTCAAGAAACGGAGCTTCAAATTTAACCACGGCAAAACAGCCCCCTTCAGATCTTTTTAAATTATATTTTGAGATCATTTCAGGGTTATCATCGATATTGCCGGATCTCAGTACTGATCCGGTTGTAGTGAGGTTTTTATTATCTCCATTTTGATTAATTGTAAATGTCATGGTTATCGGAGTATTTTTTTCAAGAATTGATCCAGAAAGCATATATACACCGCCAAGGCTTATATTTAGAATTCTTCCCGGCAGGCCGGTTTCTGCTGTTTTGTTTAAGCAGGCATAGCCCATTGTTAGTTCCTTGTCATATCGCTGGAATTTTCTTTTATCCATTGTGTTTCCCCGTAAGTTTTGATATCTGTTATATTTCAGCAGCCCCGGATAAGCAATTTAATAATATCTATAATAGTATGTATTAAGCAGTGAAGACTCCTGTCAATATAAAATCGGAAGGGTTTTAAATTGATATAACATGAAAATTAAAAAAAACAAAAAAGATAGATTTTCCGGAGAAAAGAACGTGAAGAGATTTTTTTAAAAAAGATAAAGTTTTTGTCACCCCGGTTCCGCAGGTTCAATTATTGCGAAGACCGGGGCCTTTTTCAGATGTTAAAAACTTACTGTATAAGATGCCTGTATTATCTCTGATAAACCGGCACGACAGATATATTCCTGAAGAAGATAATTATCAGTAATTTGTCTCCTTGATTTCAAAGTATGCCTGGGGATGTTTGCATGCCGGGCACTGCTGCGGCGCCTTCTCCCCTTCATGGAGATATCCGCAGTTTCTGCATTTCCAGATCTGCTTTCCGTCTTTCTCAAAAATTTTTCCGGCCATGAGGTTATCATACAGTTTTCTGTACCTCGCTTCGTGAGCTTTTTCAACAGTGGCAATCATTTTGAAAGTCATTGCAACTTCCTTGAAGCCTTCCTCTTCAGCAGTTTTCGCAAAATCAGGATAGAGATCGCCCCACTCCTCAAGCTCGCCGTCTGCCGCAGCTTTAAGGTTTTCAAGGGTTGTACCTATAATGCCGGCAGGGTAGCTTGCTGTTATCTCCACCATTCCCCCTTCGAGGTATTTGAAGAAAAGTTTTGCGTGTTCCTTTTCATTAAGTGCAGTTTCCTCGAACATTGCAGCTATCTGCTCAAGCCCCTCTTTTTTTGCAACGCTTGCAAAGTAGTTATAACGCATTCTTGCCTGTGATTCACCTGCAAATGCTTTTAAAAGATTCTGTTCGGTTTTTGTTCCTTTTATTGACGCCATTTAATTCTCCTTTATATGATTTTAATATTTTATTCCATGTAGTTTAAGCTATATTCAATAATCGCACTGAGCATCTACTGCATTCGTCATCGTTGCAATTAAGTTTTCAAATTATATTCGATCGAAACTCCCCTTGTCCGCACCGCAGATGGGGCACTGCCATGATTCAGGCAGATCTTTAAATTCTGTGCCTGCGGGGATTTTCCCTTCAGGATCACCCTCTGAGGGATCATATACATGTCCGCATAAGAGACATTTATACTTTTCGGACTCTGATATTTTTTTCTGATTTTTCGCGGGATCAATATAGGTTGGCGCGTTCTTAGGCGCCTTACCTTTCCGTTCCTCCCGGTAATGTGAATATGTCAGAGGTTCGCCATCCTCAATAAGGCGTGTATTGACAATTTCAGCAGTAAAGAGGAAGTGGGTTCCCACATCAATTGTCTGTACTACCCTGCACTCAAACCAGGCAAGGGAATCCACGGTGACTATGGGTGCTCCTGTTACTCCTGTAATGCTTTTTACTCCGCTGAATTTATCAATATCCTTTCCGCTTTTATATCCGAAAGTAGATATAAGGGACTGATCAGCATCTTTTTTAAGGACAGAGATTGCAAAAGCCCTGTTTTCGCTGATCAGTGAAGCCGTGTAATTATTCTTGCTGCAGCATACTGCAAACTGAACAGGTTCTGCTGTTACCTGGAAAACAGCGTTAGAAATGTAGCCGCTTTTTTTACTGCTGTTCCCGGCGCTGACAATGTAAAGACCGTATGAAATTTTAAAAAAAGCCTCCAGATCTATACCCGGAACTGTTGTCATATACTCTCCTGAAAAACTGATTTTTTTTAATGGTTATGTTTCAGTAATTCTATTCAGGCGTTACTTTAAAAATATACAAATTAATTGCAAGTATTTTTTAGTAATAAGAACGATTCTTAATAATTAAATTTAACATGTTAAGATCAGTATTTATTTCTAAACTTATTTCAGGCAAGAAGTGTTGATAATATAATTCATTATTTTAAACTGAAAGTATCTTCAGGAATTGTTACTGTTTTTATAATTTTGGGGATATAATAGATCCGCGGCAGGGAACCTGCCGCGGATTATTTAAATCATGATTTCTCTACAGTCCTTTAGTTTAAGAGAGTTGTTTATCTGTGTAAGAGACATAATATCAGTAATAGTGTAAAAATCAACCATAATACCTCTTTTTTGTGTACATTGGGCTGAAATATGAAATTTTTTACAGATAAGTGTTGTTAAGACTGCTTTTCCTTGAACAGATATAAAAAGATGTCAGTAATAATCCAATCAGAGATAAGGATAAGGTGTTTATCGAATCAGATTTATGCTGTAAATAAACCGTTGACATATCATATGAATTCCGGAAATTTCCGTTTATAAAATTTAAGTTAACCGGTGAAAAATTGAAAAGTCTCAGATTGAAAGATGGAATACTTGCCGGGATTCCCGTATTCATAGGGTACTTCCCCATTGCAGTAACATTCGGGCTTCTTGCTGTATCAGTTAAAATCTCTCTCCTGGAGACACTAAGTTTTTCTGTAATTGTTTTTGCAGGAGCCAGCCAGTTTGTAGGTCTTAATATGATAATTGCAGGAATAGGTGCTGGTGAAATTGTGCTTACAACTTTTCTTCTGAATTTCAGGCATTTTCTTATGAGTGCATCACTCTCCACAAAGAGTTCTTTCAACAGCGGTCTTATACCTTTCATTGCATTCGGGATTACTGATGAAACATTTTCAGTTGCATCAATGGAAAAGCGGACATTTTCTGATAGCTATATTCTTGGTCTGAATTTTACTGCATATTCGGGATGGGTTGCAGGAACTGTTGCAGGTTATCTTGCAGGTGATTTTCTGCCACCTGTTCTGCAGGAGAGTATATCAATATGCCTCTACGCTATGTTTGTTGCAATATTAATCCCTGCTGCGCGTAAATCGTTCCGCGCGGGGATTATTGCTTTAATTGCCGGGATTTCAAATTCATTTCTTGAGTATTCTGCGATTTTCAGTTCAGGGTGGAACATTATTATTTCAATACTTGCGGCTTCAATTGCCGGTATGGTTTTTTTCAGTGAGGAGTAACATGGAGTTAATCGGTATAATTATTCTCATGGGAGTTGTGACATATCTTCCGCGGCTTATCCCTATGTATCTTATTGACGTGGAGAGAATTCCGGTTAAACTTAAACTTTTTCTTTCATTCATCCCCTACGCCGCGTTAGGCGCGCTGATACTCCCGGGGAGCATCAGCGCCGTAAACGGAAAGCCTGTGGTTTCAGCTCTGGGTATACTTTCTGCCGTGATAATTGCATGGTTCAGCAGTAATATAATTGTCACAATGTTATTAACAGTGGCTGCCACTTTTATTTTTATTTCTATCGGTTTTCAGTTCTGAGGTCCTCTGAGCGGTCTGCTTTAACCCTGTAGGTTTCGAGTATTCTTCCGCTGAACTGATTAACTATTTCTCTTTTTAGTACAATTTTATTCCCGGAGTCATCCTCAAAAACGTGGAACTGATCTTTATTCTCCTCAACAGCCTTTACCAGGTCAGACATGTCAGCAATCTTGCGGCCGTTCACCTTTTCTATAACAGCGTTATCCATATTATGATAACCGAGATTTATTTCATCAGCCAGTACCTTGGTGAGAAGAACAATTTCTTTTTTATCGGCTGTTCTTATGCCGTTCTGGTAGAAATAAAGAAGTTTTGACGGAGCGCTGAAGAACCATTGACTCCCCCACTCGAGAAGATAGTTTTTTGTCAGGGGAGAGAAAACAAGTCCCCCAGTGATATAATAAGTCGGCGCTGTGTCGTATTGCTCAAAAGGTACAAGTCGTGTTGAGTTCATCGTCACAGTGAGTTTTATTTTTAAATTTTTTATTTTACCATTTCTCAGTATACTCAGATTGATCCGTTCGTTGATATACTTTCTCTGAACGAGGTAATTAAGTGAAGTGCGTTCTCCGGGCCTGAATTCAATTGAACCGTCATTTTCTATTCTGACATTATCAATGGACATTAAAACGTCATCAATCTGAAGGATGTTACGTGCAGGGGAATCGATCAGCATATCTGCAATGAGAACTCCGCTCTGATGTGATGTCATTTTATATTTTTCGCGGATATCCGGGTTTTCCATTTTCTGAAAGAGAATACCAAGTTCAGGGAATCCGTCGTATTTGCCGTCAGTGATATCCGTAAGGAAATGCTGAATAATCGGTGCAGGGACCATGTATCCTATATTTTCCCCTCTCATGGCTGACTGAAATGCCACACCAACGATTTTATCATTTTTAATTACAGGGCCGCCGCTGTTTCCGGGATTAATTGCCGCGTCAATCTGGCAGGCAAGTAGGTTTGCATTGCTGTGAGCATAGTTTCTCTGTTCAATACGGGAGACAACACCTTCGGTAATACTCATCTCGTCTCCTCCTGTGGGAAATCCGTAAACCGCCACCTTGTCTCTGACTTCAGCAAGATCACCAATCTGAACGGGCGCTGAATCTTTGAAAAAATCCATATCATCAACCGTCAGTATTGCAAGGTCACTATGGTGAGAGACAGAATCCACTTTTGCAGTATAGCGTTTTGCCTCTCCGGCTTTCTTCACCTGAATGAATGTGCTGTTGCTGATAACATGGGCATTAGTAAGAATTCTTTTTCCTTCTATTATACAGCCGGAACCTGTTCCCTTGGATTGGCCTGTAGTCTGCCAGGGGTTGTCGTAGCTGTAGCTGTCAGATACGGTGTATATTTTTACTACTGATTTGCTGATGGGTGATTGAGCGTGGAGCATTGTTAATGGTATAAAAAGTAATGCGGCAATGGTTAGAGTTTTTTTTAACACGGATTATCTCCTTTTGGCTTTTGAGGATTAGTTCAGAAGAAAAGATTTCTCAGTCGCAATCGCTTCTTCGATGACAGTTTTATTATGCAGTTGTAAACATGAAAACTGTTCGATATTATTTTAATTAAAAATTTTCAACAATCACTTTTTTTAAAAGCGGATACAACTGAATAACCTCTCACGTGACCCTGAAAATAATCATTTTCAATGATCGCCCTGTTTCTGGTGGTTCTCCCCGTGCGGATCTCCACAGGCGCTATCTCAATAATTTCAGCATCAGCCGGAGGATTCTTCAGAAATTCAACAGATTCCATGTAGCGTTTCTCTCTCATCTGCAGGGCTTTTTTCAGTGCCGGGTATGATGAAAAGATCATGGGGAGGATTTTTGACTCAAAAAAACTGCTCTTTACATAATCAGAAGGACGGGAGCGTATAACCATGATTTTACGTGCACCGCGTCTGTATGCCTCCTGAACAGGGATGGAATCCGCAACACCTCCGTCTGTTACGCTGTGTCCATAAATTTTTACGAAGTTTCTATACATTACAGGAACAGAACTTGAACCCTTCAGGAGATCATCCAGTATCCCGCTTTCAGCCTCTGTGTAAAGAGCTTCACCTGTTTCAACATCTGTTGTAACCACAAGGAATTTTTTATTACCAAGGGATGTGGCGCTCTCCCTGTCCAGGGTATCATATTTATCAACATAGTCCCAGAACCAGTCAAGATCCATAAAATGACCGCCGCGTAGGTACTTCCCTGCACTGATAAACTCAGGGCGCAGCATGTAATCAGTATAGCACCTGTAGTTTCTTTTATACTGCCCTGCCAGATGTGAAGCGAGGTTACATGCCCCTGCTGAAACACCTATATATAAGTTGAAAGGATCAAATTTCTGCTCGTGAAAGGCATCAAGTATACCTGCTGCGAAAACTCCGCGCATCCCTCCCCCTTCAACTATAAGTGCATCCGGTTTTACTGGCATAACATCCTCCATGGAGTCATTTTTTTAATATAATTCAGTTTAACAACTTTTTTTTCTCAATAATATATAATATGCCGATTGATTAATAGAAAGTTCTTGATGAATAGCGGCTATGAAACTATTTTAAAAGGGCGGTTCCGCCAATTGTTGAATAAAGGCAGGTTTTCATGACTTCCGTTTATATTTCAGTCGGATTCAGCGCTGCTATCTGGCTCTACCTTATTTACCGTAATGACAGATTTGAACCTGAACCTGTGAGGTGGCTCATTTTCGTAGGAATAGCAGGCGGGATCATGAGCGGATTACCGGCAGCGCTGCTGAACAGTTTTGCGGCCCTGGGTCTTGGTCTTAGAATGGATATGCTTACCGGCGAATCAGCAGCTGATTTCAGTTCACTTCTGCTTTTCTCTCTTTTTGTCGGATTTAATGAGGAATTCTTCAAGGCAATGGCTGCTATTCTTATTCTCAGAAAACTGAAAGAGTTCAATGAACCGGTTGACGGTATTATTTATTCAATGACTGTGGCTCTCGGTTTTGCAGCTTTTGAAAATATAGAATATACACTGAACGGCGGTCTTGGTGTTCTTATTGTCAGATCTTTTACAGCGGTACCTCTTCATGTGGGCCTTGCCTCTATCTGGGGAACAGGTATAGCAAGGGCCAGGTTTTATAAAGGGGGGAGCTATGTAAAAACCGTTATACCTTACGTAATACCTGCAGCTCTTCTTCATACATTGTATAATCTCTACCAGTTCATGAATCCCGATTCCCCTTTTGCTCTGCTGTTTGCGCTGATGTTTTCATTTATTGTAATTATCTATGCTTCAAAGAAACTGAGATTTTTTCTCAAGGAGAGCCCTTTCAGAAAAGCGGGAGTATGCCCTGTATGCGGGACAGAAAACGGTTTCTGGGCAAGATACTGTAAAAATTGCGGAAGCTATCTGGTGTCCGATTTTTTTACTTTATGCGAATCATGCGGCACAAGGAACAGGTCCGGGGCAAAATACTGCAGGCAATGTTGTGAACATATAGAAAATATAGGCGGGAGCTGTCAGTGATTAAAAAATTCACACCAGATTCAGAGCAGAATAAGGATCAGAAAGAAATAAATTCACTGCTTATCAGCAGTTATCTCGATTCTGATATTTTCAGGTATATATATCATGTTCTAATCTCCGTTGTGCTTGGAGTATTTGCAGGAAGCGGGGGGATTCTCTTTCATTATCTGCTTGATCAAATGAGGGAGTTTTTTGAGCCGCATAGTATCAGCAAAGCTTATGACATCAATCCGTTTTTTATTATTTTAATTCCGGTAGCCGGCGGTCTTGTCTGTTCTCTTATGACTAAAGTTTCACCTGATATCGCAAAGGAGAAAGGAGTATTAAGTGTTATCAAGGCTGTAATTATAAGGAAAGGATTTATACCTATCCGTGAGACACTGTTCCATCTTGCCGCTCCGATTATTTCAATTGGAACAGGAGCCCCGCTCGGGCCGGAGGGACCGGCTGCAAAAATCGGAGGCGGTATCGGTTCTTTTATGTCACAGTTATTCAGGCTAAGCAGCAATGATATGATCATGTATACTTCGGCCGGCGGGGGCGCAGCTATATCAGCTGTTTTTAATGCCCCTATTGCAGGAGTCTTTTTTGGTATAGAGGTGATTCTTTTAAATGATTTAAAGAACAGAGCACTCAGTGCGCTTATCATAGCATCTGTTGTGGCCGATATCCTTTCACGGGCAGTTCTTGGGAATAAAAAAATCTTTGATATTCCGGCTTACCATATGGGGGAGCTTGAAGCTTACCCGTATTACCTTGCTCTGGGGGTCTTTTGCGGACTGAGTGCATTTCTCTATTTCAAATTTTCAGAAAAATTTAAAATAATGTTTAATGAGAAACTGAAACTGCATAATCCGTTTTTAAGACTTCTTCCTGCAACCCTGCTGTTTGGTTTTTTTCTTATATGGAATTATGAATTATTCGGTATCGGTTATACCACAATAAACAAGGTTCTGCATAATGGAATACTTCTTCATAATGTTGCTATACTTTTTATTCTTAAAATAATATTTCTCGCTATGTTTATTCAGGCCGGGGCTTTCGGGGGGACCTTCGCGCCATCACTAAGTATTGGCGCTTTTTTAGGTTATCTTTTTGCTTTTGCAGCAAACAGATACTTCCCGGTGGTTCTGGATCCCGTTGCTTTTGCCCTGGTGGGAATGGGTGGCGTGCTTGCAGGTATTAACTCCATACCTCTGACTTCAATACTGCTTGTCTTTGAGGTTACGGGAGATTATCAGTTTATACTGCCTCTGATGCTTGTTTCCATTATTTCATATCTTGTCATTATCTATTACAGGAGGGGGAGTGAATATACTCTTGCCCTGATGGATGAGAATATTGATGTAACAAAAAAGGGTGATCTCGATATTCTGGGTAAGATAAATGTCGGCTCCATTCTGAAGAAAGATATGGATGTTGCTGACTACAGGACTCCATTCAGAAAACTTGTAAAGATTATTATAAATTCCAAGTATGGAGATATTTTTGTTGTTGATGACATGAATCATCTTATGGGAATTATTACGCTAAAGGATGTGCGTCACGCAATTCTTGATAACGATCTTGCTGATCTTCTTATCGCCGGAGATATTGCTGTAAAGGTCCCGGCAGTAAGGATAACAGATCCTGTTGCAATTGCTATAATGAAGCTGAAAGAATATGAGCTTGAGATAATACCTGTAGTTTCAGGGGAACACCATAGTGTTTTTGAAGGGATCATTACTCACAGAGATATTATGGAGAGATATTTTAAAGTTTTAGAGGATATAGGGATGTCTGAGCACCTCACCCGGCCTGAAAAAAAAATGAATACCGGAAAAAAGAAAAATCATTGATTTCCTGCCAGCGGACCGGAAAATAATTTTTTAATATTAATTATCAGGACATGAATTATGAAAATTAAATTCAGAATAGCGGTTGCGGTTCTTGCTCTTCTTACAGCAATATCGCCGTTATATGCCGCTCAAAAAAGTGTTAATTTAAAAATATTCCCCGAAGATTATACACTGTTTGTTGATGGTAATCAGGTTAAGCCCTCCAGTGTCAGAAAATATCTTAAAAGAATTACTGTTCAGACCGGGGAGCATGAATTTACTTTTAAGTCTGCCGGTTATATTGATAAAAAAGAGAAGATCAATATAACTAATAGAACCTCTGAACTTGAGATAAAACTTGAAAAAAAGGAATCAATGATAGAGCAGGTGGCTGTTTTTAAAACAGGCCCTCATCCAAAGAGCGTTGAATTCACTCCTGACGGAAAGTATTTCGCAAGTGCTCTCCTTGAAGGAACCGGCGTGGATCTTTTTTCAACATCGACTTTCCAGAAAGTGAAGACCATTGAAATACCGCATCAGTATGCAAAGCTTCGCAACTTCGTTGAGATTGTTTTTTTTACGGACAGAAATGAAATGTGGGTATCGCAGATGGCTGCAAATGCCATCCATGTAATTGATATGAAGGATTATACATACAAGCTGACGATACCTACAAAGGGTATATGGACAAAGATAATCGCCATGACAAATGACCATAAATTCGCCTTTGCTTCAAACTGGGAGTCCCACGATGTTTCAGTAATTGATGTGAACCAGTATAAGGTCATAGGAAAAATCAAGGTTGCAGGAATACCGCGTGGAATGGTAACTACTGCTGATGATAAATTTCTTTACGTCTGTATTTTCAGTTCAGGTCAGATTCAGAAGATCGATATTGCGTCAAAGAAGATTGTTAAGACAATGAAGTTCCCCAAGGGAGCGAAGAGGCATATACTCCTTGATAGAGATAAAAACATCCTTTATGTTACTGACATGTACAGGGGGAGTATTTATGTGATCAATCCTGTTGATGATAAAGTAATAAAAGAGATCCCTGTTGACCAGAAACTGAATACTGCAAAACTCACACCTGATGGAAAATACCTTTTTGTTTCATCAAGGGGCCCGAATAATCCGGAAACCTACTTAAAGAAAGGCTATAAATTCGGTAAAGTTTATATAATTGATACAGACACTCTTACAATCAAGGAATGGATATGGGGAAGGAATCAGCCTACAGGGCTCGATATTTCTCCGGACGGGAAGTATATGGCATTCACAAATTTTCTTGATAATGAAGTGGAGTATTACAGGATAAAATATAAGAAATAGTATATATTTATTAGTTTCAGATATTAAGCCCTCTCAGTCATCAGAGGGCTTTTATATTTTTAATGACAATGATATGTGACGTATTTATATTATTATCAGCGGATAAACTCATATAGATCGTAAAATCAAAAAATCTTATAGTCCGGAGAGTGTTTATTCTATGAAAAAAGTTATTATTTTTTCCCTTTTATTAATAGCAGGCCTTACGGGATCGCAGATACTCCCGGGACTTATTGGATCATCATATACTTCTGTTTCAGAAATTATCAGTATACTCACACTCATCGCACTTTCTTTTATAATGATTCATGTGGGATATGAATTCGAGATTGAGAAAGATAAGTTAAGATCTTACGGATGGGATTATCTTGTTGCAATGACTGCCGCGGCTTTTCCGTGGATTTTTGTGGCACTGTATTTTATTTATATTATGCTTCCCGCTGAACAATGGATAAACTGGGATGCCTGGAAAGAGGTTATGCTTGCTTCACGGTTTGCAGCACCAACATCAGCAGGGGTGCTCTTCTCAATGCTTGCTGCAGCAGGACTTGCTTCTACATGGATGTATCGTAAAACACGGGTACTTGCGATTTTTGATGATCTTGACACAGTGCTCCTTATGATTCCCCTTAAAATGATGATTGTCGGCCTTGCCTGGCAGCTCGGTTTTGCTGTTGTGGTAATGCTGGTTTTTTTATGGCTTGCATGGAGGTATATGCATCTCCTGTCTCTCCCAGTAAAATGGAACTGGTTTCTGTTTTATTCGGCAGGCATTGTTTTTGTTACGGAGGTTGTGTATTATCTGACTAAATCAATTGATCCGGATGTGCCTATTCATATTGAGGTGCTCCTCCCGGCCTTTGTTCTCGGAGTGATGCTTAAATACCCTGAAAACAAAGAACCGCATGATCATGAAACTGATATAGAGCATAGAGTATCAACAATTGTCTCAGCGGTTTTTATGATTCTGGTTGGCCTTAATATGCCCCTTATTTTCGGTGAAAGCCCGGGAAGTTCCGCATCCTCAGCTATAACTATTACAGGTTCACAGCCTGCAATGAATGCCGGAACCATTGCTTTTCACGTGTTTGCCGTTACAGTTATCTCCAATTTAGGGAAGATGTTCCCTGCTTTCGTTTACCGGAAAGAGGCGCACTGGAGAGAGCGTTTGGCTATAGCAATAGGTATGTGGCCCAGGGGTGAGGTTGGCGCCGGAATCATAATCATAAGTCTCGGGTACGGTATAGGCGGGCCTGTTGTCACTGTGGCAGTGTTGAGCCTTGCACTTAATCTTCTTCTTACAGGTGTATTTATCTGGATTGTTAAATATCTCCTTTCCGGTGTGCCTGTGACTGACAGTCCGGTTTAGTATAATATTTCCATAGGAGAATAGTTGTGATATACACATTTCCCTTAAGCATGAAGTTTACCGGAAGGTTATTTACTTTAATTGGTTTATGCATGCTTGCAGGGATGATTTATTTTACTGTAAATACATCGATTTTTATGATATCATCTGTTGAAACAACAGGCAGGATCACAGACTATGTTGAAGCGGATGAGACAGGGACCGATGGTGTTGAAAAAAAAGTTTTTTATCCTGTAATAGAATTCATTGACATGGATGGTAAGACACAGAGGTTCCGCAGTGAAGTGAGTATGGATTACGAAGTCTGGGTTTTCATCAAGGCCCGTGAATCAGGTTTTACAAATTTATTATATAAAGTTCCGGATATTAAAGTGTTTTATAATCCTGAATCACCTTCAGAGGCAAGAGCTGCAAGGTCTTTCGCCGATGTAAGGCATGCTGAAATTGCGCTTGGTATTTCCTCCGTTATTTTTTTGATTGTGGGGCTCGCTCTTCTCCGCTACGCTGAGAAGAGGAATCAATAATCTCATCCGGATCAAGACAGGGCCTGACACAACTCTCAGATGGCTTGTAATATTTATAGTTAAGGCTAATCCCCATGACAAAAAGAGCACTTCCGATCCCGAGCAGGGCACTGTATGGCGGCGGGGACATCAGTGCAAGCCTTATGAAAACAGTTGCCACAGCGAACCCTGAGTTTCTGAAAGTAATCAGGTAGCTTGTACTGTAACGCATTGAAACAAGGATAATCAGTATATCACTGAAGATCAGAAGCGTGAAAAAAGTATCAAAGGCTTTATGTGACTGTCCTGTCTGCAGATATAGAATTGCCTCATAAATAATTATCAGTATAAAAGATACAAGGAGTACAAAGGCAATGTTCTTTTTGATTTTTATAAAGTTCCTGGTTTCTTCTATGTCATTAGTAATAGGGCGTGCCTGATAAATTTTGTAATAAAATCCGAGAATCATGAAAAGAACCAGTGCGCCTATAGCACTGGAGATCATGGGGAAAAGAAACGGTTTTGCCTGCACCCATTCAATGGGCTCTGAAAAATATGAAAACTCTTTGAAAACCTCTCTCAGGAGAACGAGGGAGAGAACTTCAATCTGCTTCCCCATTGATATTGTTACTGAATGAACAAAGCTGAAGATAAGGCTGATAACCTCAAAGCATAAAACAAGGGTGAATACCTGAGATATAATTACAAGATGCTTTAAAGGAATAAGACGGGAGAGGAAATCAGGAACCAGTCCCCGGATGTTCATCTCAACTGCAAAAACTCCCAGGAGAAAACTCAGGGCAAGAAGCGTTCCGATGACAGAAATGTTTTTTGAAGATTCAAACAGCTCCTCAAGTCTGTCCATCAGACGGCTTATGGAATCAATAAGTTTCATTTTCTATTCACTTTTCCATAAATAGTTATCGGGTAATCTGATAATACTCTATCTATTCCTTAATTTCTTTCAGGAAAGAAATTCTCTATTACCACCACCGCCGAAGGCGGCGGTGGTATATAATTCATTACTTTATACTATAGCGGTTTACGATTGAATTAAAACCATCTTCGTCATTCCTGCGAAGGCAGGAATCTCATAGGATGTTTTTTATAAGATACCGGCCTTACGTTTCACTCCAGCAGGTATGCACTAATCATTTCGTAAACCGCTATAAAACAATCTTCAGAAATTATTACAGAAGATAATATAACTTAAAGTCAAACATTAATAAATTC
>Ga0209408_1001131_pt1 | contig 17699 bp, 23 predicted proteins | sample AD_UKC107_MetaG_FD_184422 | JGI IMG/M metagenome (GOLD analysis project Ga0209408, IMG submission 184422) | Active sludge microbial communities of municipal wastewater-treating anaerobic digesters from Hong Kong - AD_UKC107_MetaG (SPAdes)... | ecosystem: Engineered > Bioreactor > Anaerobic >... | reverse complement strand
TTAAGTGCTACTACACTTGAACAAATTTAAAAATAAGGCATATATAATTTCTTAGTAGAGATTTATATATGATAAATTCTTTAGACGTTATGGAGAGTGTGAATAAGACGTATAACATACTGAAAACTGTAATAAATATGTGTAAGTTTGCTCATAGTGCGATAGTCGTAGTCGGACTTAGGAGATTTAGAACACATTCCATAATAATTATTGACGATACATACGAATGAAATAAGTATTATATATGATTATTATAGGAAACAATAGTGGTATACGATTAAGTCGTGGACATTCAATTGTCAATGCCACATTTATTTTATATCATAGAAAGGTGGCTTTCTGAAATTTAATGAATATAATATATTCAAGAAAACAATATAATGTATATTCGGTAGAAAATGAATATATAATACATAATACAAGTATGAAAGATTTTGCACATACACACATTAGAAATCTATCAGCTTGTAAATGGTTAATTGAATTAAGTTTAAAAAAGAAAGTTCCTTATGATATAAATAGATATTTTTTAATAAGTCTATCTAGGATAAATAATGATGAAAATTATTTAAGAAAGATAAACGAGTTATTAGAGAATAAGAAAAAGAAAGAATATTATATAAATGTTAATAAAGGTAGAAAAAGACTGTGAAATATCAGTCTTTTTTGAGTACATAGAAAGTGTGAAATTATGGCAATTAAAAAAACGAATGTAATGGTATTTTGTCCGATATGTAATTGCGAGTCGGAGTCTATAAATTTTTATGAATCGCAAAATCCTCACGATGGTTGTGAATTTAACAAAGATGGAAGTGTTAAAAAAATAGGCTATGTAAGATATTGTAAAAAAGATATAGCCAAATGTTATCTTGACTATCTCAAAAAAGGTACAATGCAATCGGCTGTATATTTTACTTGTGCATTAACTGACACACCATTTATTAAAGAAGTATGGGATAGGTACATAGAATTAAGAAATGAAAAGATTAAGAGTGGTAAAATAACCCCTACTCAATTAAAGACATATAATGACTTTGCTAAATATAGAGAACAATTAAAAGCAATGAAAAAAGCTACTGATGATTGGAATGATTTTAGTGCTACTAATGTTGATTATAAAGATATTATGGGATTGAAGAAACCCGATATTGCATTAGAGGCTGAAAAGGATAAGTTTATTCTTAATTGGGGGAAGTATGATTCTCTACAAGATTATCAATTGCTTGAATTTTATTATGATGAATTAACTGACGGAATTACTTTTAAAAACAAAGCACATGAATTATTATATCGTGATTTATGTCAAGCAAGATTAAAAAAGAGAAAAATTGAGAGTGGAGAATCAGATGATGATATTAGTAAAATTCAAACTCAAATATTAACTCTTATGAATAAATTAAAAATTGATAATTTTCAAGAAGAAAAAGATAAGAGTACAATAGAAGAAATTATTGAAAAACAAATATGGGAAGTTGAAAATACAGAACCATGTGAAATCATTGATAGAGAATATTGGAAAGATTATTGTGATATAGGTAAGAATTGGGGTAAGGAAATTATTCGTGCTGTTAAAAATCTTATAACTGGAAGTAGAGAATTTCCAAATATTGAATCTTATGATAAGAAAAAAGAAGAATAATATATGGAATTATTAGAAAAGTTAATTAAAGAAAGAAAACAAAAAGAAGAAAAACGAAAAAAACCTATCGACCCCGAAGTTAAGAAAAAAAGATTAAAGAGTTGGACATCTTTCTATAGGAGAAATATAAACTTATATGCAAGTCACAGACTGCAAATAAAATTACACCCATTTCAACATATTATGTTGTATTTAATGGGGGTTAGTCAAGTATTTTTTGCAATATGTAGTCGTGGTGCTTCTAAGAGTTTTTTGGTGGCTCTCTACGGAATATGTAAAGCCTTATTGAACCCTTATAGCGAAATACATATAACAGCAACGACAATAAACCAAGCGAAGAAAATGGTTAAGAACAAAATGGAGAATGAACTTTGTAAGAAGTTGTCTCCTATTCTTAAATATTTTTATGAAAATGGAATGATAAAGTTTTCATATGGCAAAGATGAAATAAGAGTAGATTTTCCTTTTAATGGTTCTACAATATGGGTAGACCCAGCTGATGAGCAATCAAGAGGCGGTCGTTCAACTCTTAATATCTATGAAGAATGTCGTTTGCTTAAAAAAGGAACTATTGATTCTGTATTTGAAAAAATGGCTCACCCTAGACAAGCAATGTTTATGAATGACCCTAAATATAGTGGAGATGAAAGATGGATTGAAGAATGCCAATCTGTTTATATCACAAGTGCGAGATTTAAAAATGAGTGGTTTTGGAATACATTCAAAACAGTAGTAACAGAATTTTTTAACAATAAAAGAATTGCATATAATTTCTTTGCTAGCGATATTTTCTTATCAATTGCTTATGGACTAAAGACAAAAGCTGATTATTATAAAGCAAGAAAAACTTCTTCTGAATCAGATTTTCAAATGGAAGACTTAAATATAATGATAGGAGAGGCTGAAAATGCTTTCTTTACTAGAGATATGTTTAAAAAGAATCAGGTTGTTAAAAAGGCTTGGACTTATCCCACAATAGAAGATATTGTAAATTCTACCAACTTAAAAAATAGAGAAAAACAAAATAATGAATATAGATTATTATGGATTGATTATGCTTTCTCTAATACGACATCACAAGAAGAAAACGATAATAGTGTTATAGGTTGTTTGTCTTTGATATATGAAGACGGTAAAATGAAAAGGCTAAATGATTTTATAACAACTCATAGTGCGAGTGATAGTTTTGGTATGGAACAAAAGATAAGAGAAATGTTTTGGTGGTATAAATGCGATTATATTGTACTAGATTTAAGAAATGGTGGAGAATTAGCATATAATAATTTAACTAAAGAATGGAAACATCCACAATTATCTGATAACCAATGGAATCCACATGGATTTACGGTTTGTAATGAAATGGACTTGCAAGTAGTTCCACAAAATAAAATAGATGACTTAAAATCAAGAACAGTAGACCAACAAGCAATTCCTTGCATTATACCAATTGTAGGTACAGCAGAATTAAATAGTACAATGTGGCTAGATTTACAATCAAGATTAAGAAATGAAGAAATATCTGTATTAATAGAAGATATAGACTTTGAAAGAAATTTTGAAGAAACAAAAGAATACTATACGTTATCTATTGAAGATAAAGCAATAATAAGATTACCATTTGTTCAATCTATGGAGTTGATAAAAGAAGCAACTAATCTTTCTCAAGAATGGAGAGAAGGAAAAGTTAAATTATCAGAACCTAGAAGTGGAACTAAGGATAGAATTGTTGCATTGTCTTATGGTAATTATATAGGAACTTTAATACAAAATAAGTTAGATAAAAATAATAATAGTTCTAATGATATAGATTTATCAGAATGGGAATGGCTCAAAGGCTAATTCCCATTAGTACATATTACATTAAATAGAAAGGAGATAAAATGGCTGACACAAATAAAGAGTCACTATCTCAAGAAGAATTAAATGTCACTTTACAATTTGCTAGTGGCTTATATAATGGTTTACAAGGGTTTGGTTATGCTACTCCTTTTACTCAAAATCAAAATTTAATTGGTTTAACAAATATACCAACAGATAGACCGACTTATCAAAAAATATTAGAAGCACTTGAAGCAACTCCTATGAATACTGAATTGTTACAAGGATATTCAGAATTTATGGAAGTTTTCGATACTATATATGGTAAAACAATTGATATGTATTCAACTATACTTGCATTTGACTTAGAGATTTCTTGTAGAAATGTTAAAGATAGCAAGGAATGGAATAGTAAAGAATATAAAGACGATTTAAAAAGGGTATATAAATTTTTAGACCAATTCGGTTATAAACAACAATTTCAAAAAGTTGTAAAACAAATCTGTAGAACTGGTGTTTCATTTAATACATTACGTGATTCAGACGGAACATTTAATGACGAAACAATGGAGTTGGAAACAACCAAAAGAAAGAATTTTGCACTACAATTTTTACCACAACAACAATGTTTAATCACTGGTTATTATGATAAAGGTAGCCCATTATTTGATTTTAATATGAATTATTTCCTTAATGGAACAGTTGACATAAATTTGTTTGACCCAAGTTACAGAAGTAAATTTTATCAAATATATGACAAAGATTATACAAAATATAATCCGTCTGCTCAATTAAATAAAAGAGATGGTTCATCTGCGAACTATGTTCAAGTTAGTCCCAATGAGGGAAATTGGTGTTTTAAATGGGATGTGGATAATTTCAGTATTGTTCCACCATTTGCAAGTTTGTTAAAGACAGTATTTGATAATGAGACAATATCAAGACTACAAATTGATAAAGACTTAATTAGTGCTTATTTCTTACTTGCTGGTGAAATGAAAACTATGGATGGGTTAAAGAGTGAAAAACCTAATCAATTTGCTATCGACCCTAAAACTGTTGGCACTTTAATGAACCTTGTAACAAGTGGGTTGAAGAAAAATGTTAAACCTTGTGCGTTTCCACTAGAAGAAATCAAAGGTTGGCAATATAATGACCAAAATCCTAATATGGCTATCAATCAATATCGTAATAGTGCAAGTCAAGGAGCAAGTGCAAGTGGTATGATTTATTCTACTGATAAAATGTCATTGGCTGAATTACAAAACGCATTGATTACAGATTATAATAGAATGGCGGTATTATATCCACAATTTGAGAATTTCTTAGATTTTTATATCAATAAGAAAACGGCTAAGTATAAGTTTAACTTCATATTTAAAGGCTCTACTTATCCATTTGAACGTGAAATGCGTAGAAAACATATGCTAGAAATGGCTGATAGAGGATTTGTATTAAATAAAAGTTCTTGGGCTAGTGTGAGTGGTTATACTCCACAAGATTACGATAGAATGTTACAAGAGGCTAAATATAGTGGAATGGTTGACGAATTGGTAATTCTACCAAATAGAAATACTATGAAAGATGGAATTGGTGGGGGTCAAGAAAAGGCTCAAACTGAATTAAAAGATGGCGGTGCTTTGGCACAAGATTATAAATAGAGAGAAGGTTTAGAATAAAATGAATGTACAACAAAGCACAATAGATAGTATATATGAATTAATTAAGCAATGCTTCGTGATGAATAGAAAACTAGACCGAATGGTTAGTGTAATGGGTGTGAATTTTGCTTGTAACCATAGTGCAAACAAATGTCATCTTGGTATTGCTCACTACTACCTTAATCTAAGTGACCAAATTGGAGAAAGATGTTTAGAGCGTTACAACATTGATATTAAATATGGGGAAACTCCTAGTGGCAAAGAAGATTATTTATCAGTAGAAGATATTATTCAAACAATGGAAGATAAGGTTGTTGAGTTCCAAAATATGTATATGGGTGCTATGAAAGTTGCATTTGAAAATAATGATTTACAAGTTTATTCGGACTTATCTGATTTATTAGTCGATTATAATAAAATTGTAGAACAAGTTATTTTATTAAATGATAAAATCAAATCATATGGCTCTAATGTAATGGGATTTGACCAAGGCATTGACACATTTTGGATTTTATAGGGGGGATTAATATGATTATTCGTGGAACTCCTAAGAATAAAAATAACTTTATATTAGTAGATTCTGAAACAGCTAAGATATTGCATAAGAATGGTTTTGTGCCTATGTATATTGATGAAAGTGGAATTTATTATAAAAAGAATAAAGAAATACTAGATTTTATGGAAAGGAGAATTAAGAATTGAACGAAACAATAAAACAATTTTCCATAAATGATGTAAACTTGTTTAAAGATGACGATAGTGCCGATTTTGCATTGGCTGAAATTTACTTCTTATCAGATGGAAACAATGCACAAAATTGTCCTATACCTACAGAAGTATTAAAAAGAGACGCTAAAACAGTATTAGGAAAATTTGTAGTAGCTAAATTTGATAAGTGGGTAGGAGATGTAACCAGTCACGATACAGAAGAAGTCATAATTGGCTATGTACCTATGGAAAGCGAAGTTAGATTTGTTGAAAAAGATGGTAAAACTTTTGCGGTGTGTGATGCTATCATCTCAAAGATATATTCAACCGAGGTTTATAACCTATTTAAAGAAGAAAATTATAGAAGTGTAAGTTCTGAATTTTCTTGTAGTCAACCTAATGCAAATGAAATGGGAGAAGGTGAAGTTGACGCACTAATTGTTCGTGGAATAACTTTGCTCGGAAAATCTGTAAGACCCGCAATCTCGGGTGCTAATATGCAAATTAAAAAGTTTTCTGAAAAGGAAGCTGACGAGTATTATTTATCATTAAACAATCCACTCAAAAAATTTGCTGATGAGCGAGATGAAAAACTCAATGGGAAAATTTATAAAGTAAATAAAGTAGAACTCAAAGATAAATCTTGGGGAGATGTTGATAAGGCAGTCCTTAGAAATAAAGTTATGAGTGCTAAAAATAAATCAATATTAGTTAAAGATGTTTATTTATTAGTCGAAAGTGGTTGGGAAGACGCACCTAGCGAACACTTAAAATATCCAGTTATGGAATTGGTTGGTGATACATTTTATTATAACCGTGGAGCATTGTCTTCTGCTTTAGCCTATGCTAAGCAAGAAAACGAAACCACTGTTATTTCAAAAGTTGAAAAACTATATAAAAAATTTAAGTTAAACGATAAAGATAAGGAGGATAAAATGTCCGATATTAAAGAAAAAGAAGATGTAGTTATGGCTCAAGAAGAAACTAAAGTTGACGATAAGGAAAAAGAAGTAGAAAAGAAAGAAATGTCAGCAGAGGAAGAAAAAGAAATGGGTTGTGACAAAGCTATGTCTGATGAAGAAGAAAGTAAAGATGAAGTTAAAGAAGGCAAAGAGGAAGATTCTAAAGAAGAAAAAGTAGAAGAAAAATCTATGTCTGAACAAGCTAAAGAATTTGCCGAATCTGAAACAGACAAAGAATATATTGGAAAAATGTTTAGTCAAGAATTAAAAGGTATGGTATCTGAAATTCTTGAATTAAAGAAATTCCAAGAAACTAGACTAGAGCTAGATAAAACTAACAAGCTAAACTCTATTATGGCTAGTGTTAAGGGTGATTTAGATGAAAAACAATTCACTGAATTACAAGCCGAGGGTGCAACCAAGACATTTGCTGAACTTGATTCATTTGAAAATAAAGTTAAAGCATTTGCTTATGAAGCATCTAAGGGAAAAGAAAAACAAGATGACGGCATTATGAAATTTGCTGGTCAAGGTAAAGTACAAACAAAAGCTGAATTAACAGCTGATGATATTTTTAACAAATATTTATAATAAAGGAGATTAAAAAAAGATGGCAAAAGGATATATGATTGAATCTAAGATTCAAGCAAAAGATATTGAAGCATTAAATGGTACTGGTACTTGTTCAACAGACCTTGATGGTGGTACTTTAGTAAGCTTAGGTGCTTATTCTAAAGGAGTTGTAACTTTAACAAAATCTGCAAGTGGTCAAGGTTTAGCTATGGTTTACAATCCAAGTGAACACTTAACAAAAATTGGTAGTGAGGTATATGCTGGTCTTACTGTTGACCCTAGAGAATATACTAATATTGCTAGTAGACCAGTTGATTATTTTATTCCAAAGGTGGGAGATAAAGTTATTCTCACAGACGGAAATTTAGCCCCAAGTCAAGCTGTAACCGTAGGAAAATATCTTGAACAAGAAAGTGGTGGATTTACTGTAAAAGCGAGTGCTACTGATTCAACAACTTCATTTAAGGTTCTTGAAATTCAAGATATTCCATTTCCACAAAAAGGAATTGGTAATGAGTATGCTAAAGGCTATTTAGTAGAATGTGTTGCTAACTAATATAAAATACGAAATTTATTAAAGGAGATTAATTAAATGAAAGAATTAAACACAAAACTCTTTTCTGAATGTAAAGAGTTATATACAGCGTTCAAAGATTACTATGACCACACTCAATCTATCAATGGTGTAGTTGGAAAACAATTTTCAACAAAATCTTTGGATGAAAAAGAGAAGGTAATTAATAAATTATTTGCAGATGAAATTGCTAGACGTTCAAAAGTATCTTTAGCAGATTATGATGGAGATGTTGCTCACTATGCTCAAAACCCTATGGTTAAGGCATTTGCTGACACAATTTCTGACCAAATGATTGATATGATTCTTCCAGACGTACTTGGAACATCTATCTTAGGTATGATTGCTGAAATTAGATATATTGGATGGGGTGATTCTGCAAAGTTTGACCTTGAAAATAATGGCTTATTTACAGTTGCAAAAGCTGGATATAGACAAAAGAACGCAACATTCCAAAAATTAGAAAATACAAGTGTTACTTTAGCACCTATCGGTCACCAAGTATCTGTTATTTCTAGCTTATTCAATGTATTAGCTGGTAGAGATTCTATCGCTAAATATATTATGAAGGCTGTTCGTTCAATCGAAGCTGAAATGATTAACGAAGCATATTCAGCATTTACTACAGCTATGACTGCTAGTGCAACTCCTAGTGCGTTCAAGATTGCTAACTATGCTGAAACTTCTGCAATTACACTTGCTGAAAAGGTTACTGCTTGGAATGGTGGTAGAAAGGCTGTATTTGCTGGTACACCAGTTGCACTTAAAGCATTACTTCCTTCAAACTCTAATTACAGATATTCACTTGAAGACCCATATGTTAAGTTTGGTAGTGTATTAAAATTCAACGACTTTGATGTTATTCCTATGCAACAATTCGCTGATTATACTTCTACATCTTATGCTCTTAAACTTGATGATACTAAGATTTTCTGTGTATCCCCACAAGCTGATAAGATTGTTAAGATTGTAGTAGGTGGAACATTATCTAATTCTGAAAGTGGAATGGACAATGCTAACCTTGCTCAAACTGGTATGATTTTCAAGGCATGGGATTCATCGGTGATTACTAATGCTCTAGCTGGTTATATCGGAACATCTGCTTCATAAGAAGTATAATTATAGGCAGAGGGAATTATTTCTCTCTGCTAGTACATATTAAATTAAAATGTCAATTAAGGAGAATTTATATAAATGGCTGAAACAAAAACAACAACTTCAACTAGAGGTCGTAAACCTAAGACTAAAACAGTTGATATTGATAAAGAATTAGAAACAAAAGAAGAAGTAAAAGTTGAAAATACAGATGTTGTATCACAAGATGAATTTAATAAGGTACAAAAAGAAAAAGATGATTTAGCTACAATGTTGGCTCAACTTCAAGCACAAATGATTCAACTACAATCACAAGTTGGTGGAACACAAAAGAAAGTTAATGATAACCTACCAAACAAAGTTAAAGTAGTTAATTTACTATCTCAAACTCTTAATCTTTCAACTGAACCTATGGGTGGCGGAAAAGTGTTTACATTTGAGGGATTTGGAGATATGGTAACAATGAAAACTTCTCATTTAGAAGATATTTTATCTATTCCAGTCTATCGCAAAGAGGCTGAACAAATGTTCTTTTATATTTGTAGTCCCGAAATCGTAGAAGACCAAGATTTAACAGATTCTTATGAGAATGGAATTACAGAAGAAACAGTTAGATTTATCACTTCATTACAAGATGATAAATGTGTTGATATGTTTGTAGGATTAAGTAAGGGGTTACAAGATTCTATCTCAACTAAAATTGCAGAAGATATGGCTAAGGGTATTGACTATGATAGAAATAGATTAGCTGATATTCAAATGAGAACTGAAATTGATATACAAGATATGGCTAAAACGTTTAAAGAACTTAACGAGAAAGTTAGTAAATAACATACTTGGCAAGGGTTGAAATACACTCTTGCCGAGTACATCAAATTAACGAGAAGGAGTTGAATAGGTTGACAACTTTTAACAATGTAATAGATAGAGCAATGTTTTTACAACAAGATTATCGTTTGGATAAATTATATGTTAATGATAATGCTTCGTTCACTATGTTTATTACTCAATTCTTATTAAACTCCATTGATACATTTGATGGGGTATTAGATAGTTTATCCTATCATAGTGAAGTAATTGATGATAATACAATATATATATTTGATAGAGATTTAACAAGCAAAGAAATTTATATTCTTGCTTTAGGTATTTCTATTGAATGGATGAGTAATAATTTACTTGATATAACTCAAATGAATTTGCACTTGTCTACAAGAGATTTTAAGGCATTTTCAGAAGCAAATAATTTACAAAGAAAATCAGAAGTATTAAATACAATGAGAGAGAATTATTATAAAAATATTACGGATTATCAATTAAATAATATTTCTAGTTTGCCTTTTTTTGGAGGGAATTAAATATGATATTATCTAATTATAGTCAATATGTAAATAATATAGCACAAAGTCCTAGTGATACCTATAATAGTATAACACAAGAAACCATTAAGAAACAATGGGATAATACAACTCAACTTAGAATGGTGCAAGAAGAAAATTATCCATTTGACAATGTATTCACAGAATATGAAGCATGGGTAGACACAGTTTCAGATATTTCAGTTAATACCGATAAAATCATCGGAGATTACATTAGTATCCTTTTCAAAGATTGCGACCACATTCAAAATTATAAAGGTCAAAAATATTTATATAATAACGATACTTATTTGTGCTATGATAAAATGAACAAATTAACACAAGTCAGTGACTTTAAATGTATTCGTTGCAATAATGTAATGAATTGGATTGATAGAGAAAGTAAAGATATATGTACCGAACCTATATTCTTAGGATATGAAGTATCGAGTACAAATAATCAAATATCTAAAGAGGGGACAATAGGTAATTCTAGGTTAATTATATTCTGTCAAGCAAACGAGAAAACTAAATCAATTAGTCTTAATCAAAGATTTATATTTCAACATAAGAGTGTGTTTAAGGTAGAAGAAATCAACAATTATAATCAAGAAAGTGGAACAAATGGTGATGTGACTTTCCTTAAATTCCATATGGTTAAAGACACGATTAACCCACAAATTGATAATGTTGAATTAAATTTGGCTGATTATAATACTTTGATTATTGATGATACAGCCGATGAGCCAAGTGAGATTAAGTCGGAGATTATTATTAGCCCAACATTTAGTAGTTTAGTCAAAGATGATAGTCAAACATTTTCTGCTAATTTATATGAAAACGGTGTATTAGCCGATGACATAGTTACTTGTGTGGCGAGTGGATTAGACAATAGTTATTATGATTTAGTTGAAGAAATAGAAAAGAACACATTTACTTTAACTTGTAATAAAGAGTCTACAACTAAATTGATATTAACATTTAGTGCTGATGGCGGACTGATAGAAAAAGTAATTGAAGTTGGATTGAGAGGTGATTTCTAATGGGAAATTTACCGAATGGAAATAGTGATGTATCATTTAATAATTTTACCGATGTTCCTTATATACCATATAAAATAATTCAAGCAATGTATGAATCAACTTCTGTTGAAGCCGAAAACTTTTGGAAGTGTTTGAAATATACTACTACAGAAGCATTAGAACAACCTAATTTAACTAAGAAACAAAAGATTGCATTGATATGGAAAGGTAATGATACTCTTGAAAATACTTATCAAGTATTCTTAAAACCATTGATAGGAAGCCAATTAACAGACGTAGAATCACAAACACAATTAAGATTATTTAGATATGGTGGAACTCCTAACAATAGAATAGAGTCTACTTTATTATACGAATTTGATATTATTGTGAATGAAAAAGCAAGTATGGTTTATTATAATAATATATTGTGTGCTAGAGATGATGTAATGGAAACAATGTTGCTTAGTGTATTAAATGGTAGAGATATAGGAATAGGTCAAAACTATCTAAGATATGATAGAGAGTTATCAAGAACTTGTCAATCATTAACTAACATATCTAATAGTAAATCGTTCTTTGGAAAGACTCTAGTTATGGGATTATTGTATGAATGTCCAAGCATAGGTGGTGGTTGTTAATGGTTGATTATGAATTATTGAGAATTAACTATTTTCAAAATGATTATCCTTGTCCTTATACATTGAAAAATGGGGGTACAATACTTATACACCCTATATTAGTTAAGGATTATTCTTTATATGAGTATTATAAACAAATTATGGAGTTGGATAAAAATAGTATAAACGATATTGAAATAATACAAATGTCTTATCTTGATTTTTTAGTTAAAGTTGTATTTGCTCAAAATAAAGAAGAATCTAGTAAATTATATGGTATGTTGAGTATGGTATTAAAAGAAGAAAGTATTTTAATAGTTGAAAAAGATAAAAAATATCATATAATTATAACTGATGATGAAGATAATATTAAATATATTATTAAATCAAAAGAATTAGAAGAAATATATAAAATCACTTGCTATCAAAATGATGTGAATTATGAAGATATAAGATATTCAGAAGATATTAAAAAGGCTATAAACGATTATTATTCATTAAAGTATAAGAATACACATTCTCCTACTTTAGAAGAAATGAAAGCATTTGTCATAGGTAAAACTGGCATACTTATGAGAGAAATAAATGAAATGACTTATAGAAACTTTTTTATGGTGTATGAATCTACGTTGGGTAGTGAAATATATATAAGTCAAAAGATAATACAAGCTAGTGAAAAATATAAAGTTGATGATTTTCAACATCCATTGTTTACTGAAAAGAAAAATAAAGTAGATGAAGTATTTAAAACAGATGCTGAACAATTCAAAAATAAAATCAATAACATGAATGGTTGACAAGAAATACAAGAATTAAAAAAAAGAAATGATAAAAAATAAAAGTAAAACCTCTCACAACATAAAGATGGTAATGCGTAATGAATTAAATAAAATATTTGAATCTTCTTCGGAAGTGAGTAGATATTTAGGACATTCAAATGGATATGTTTCAGACATTATAATTAAAAATAAAAAAAAGTGATGAAGGTTATACTTTTAAATATATTTAAACTTTTAAACAAGAGAAAGAAAAGAAAATGGAGGATTAAAAATATGGCACAAGGTTTACTCGCTGGAGTTGCAAATGTGGATTTATTTGACCCAAGCACTAATGAATTAATTGTAGCAACAAAAACATTAACCGACTCTGGAATCAATATGGCTATTACAGGAGAAGAAGCAAGGGGCGGACAAGGTAGAATATACTAATGATGTAAAAAATGCTTAGTTATTAGTATGCCGTCTATAACGAAATCATCAAGTAGGTTATAGATTATAAGAGAAGAAATAAGCTGGAAAATGGTTTGCAACCATAATCAGAGTGTGAAGGCTAAATTTAACAGTTTAGTCAACCGCAACGAGTAGAAGTTGAAACTTTTATTGAGATATAAAAGAATATAATACTTCCAAGAGGCTTCTCTATCGGATGATATAGTTTGCAGAAAACTATGATAAATAGGTACTCTGAACTATGTTGTAATAACATAGAAGTTAGGATAAAGAGCCTAACGATAACAAAATTGAACATTCTTTTAGGAAAATATTACCATGATAGTTCTTTTGGTCTTACTCTAACAGACCAAATTTGGAATCTTCAATATTTAGCACTTAACTGTGGTGGTGCAATTGAGGCTGGTTCTGATATTATGACAACGGAACAAGTTACTGTAGCAAATGGTGGTGTTATTACTGTAACAAATACACCTCAAGCATTTACTTCTACAAGTGGAACAATTGGTTGGTATAAATTATCAACAGAAGATGATAATGCTTATAAGAAAATTACATTTACAGGAAAGAATGCGACTGTTTCTGCTTTAACACAAGGAACTATTGTATGTGTTAAATATGTAATCAATTCTGCTGGGGCAAGAAAGTTCACAGTAAACGCAGACTATATTCCAAGTACAGTTCATGCAGTAATGACAATTGGACTATTTAAGGCTGGAACAACAAAGGAAACATTATCAACTTCTTCAAGAATTGGAGATGTAATCGTAGACATTCCTAGTTTCCAATTAGAAGGTGCACAAGACATTGGTCTTACAGCAAGTGGTATTGGTACTGTTGCCCTTAGTGGTTCAGCTCTTGCTACATTTGGTGGAAATAGTGGATGTAGTGACCACGGATATTATGCTATTATTTCAGAAAATATTTATGGTGCTGATGAATTTGCTAATGTATCAAGAATCGTAATTGGTGATAGCAATATTGAATTGTCTGTAGCTGACACTCAAACAATTGATGTTTACGCAATGTATAATAACGGTACACAACCTAAATTATTAGACAATTCCAAATTGACATTTACAAGTGGCACAACTGCTACTGCAACTGTTGGTGCAAATACTGGTATTGTTACTGCCGTTGCAAGTGGTACTTCTAATATAGAAGTTGTTGTAACTGACAAATCAACACTTACCGCAAACTGTTTAGTTACTGTAGGATAATAAACAAACATTAATATATAGGGGAGATTAACTTCTCCCCTTAGTACATATAAATAAAACAAAATTTCACAATAGAAGAGTAACTTTTGAAATGAATGAAGTCCGCAATCTACAAAATCTACGAAGTCTTTAGCTTAGACATAGTTCACTCGTGTATAACAATCATTAAGGGAGTTATAGCCATAGTGGAAAAGAGAAAAGCGAACCGTCTAAAACAATGTTAGAATTGTGGAATTTTAAACACAGAGAAATATTAGAGAAAATAACTGAAATAAAGATTTTACAAGATTATTACAAATCTTTATAAAATAAGGTGGGTGGGTTTATGTAGTTTTGTAGGCTCATCCATTTTATATAGATGGGAGAATATAATGAGTTGTCCTTATGAATATTATAAAAATGAAAAAGAATACTATCCCAGATTGTTTTGCAATATAGACGATAACCAATGTATATATACAAAACGATGTGATAAGGTTGAAAAATTCATACCTTTGGATAATCAAAAGGAGTGTTATAAATATAATATGGAAATGCAAAAAAATATACCAAGTGGGTCTAATTTTGTTCAAACATATAGACCAAATAAAAAAGGCGAATTGTACTTATATGTAGTAGTGAATGATAAAATTGAGAAAATTCCTAGTAAGCTAACAGAATTAAATCAAAATTATGTATATCTTAAAAAGGGAATTGATGGATATGAAGTTTCATTAAAACCATTTGAAAAAGTTACAACTACAAGAACATATAATAAAAAGAAAACAAATGCGTATGAAAATTAAGCAAGGGAATGTTTACATTGTAAATCTTGATATTGATTCAATCGGCAGTGAGCAATGTGGTCAAAGAATGTGCGTTGTTGTTCAAAGAAACATCGGGAATGAACACAGTGCTACAACGTGGATTGTTCCACTAACAAAACAACAAAAAGAATATGATGCTACACATTGTTTATTAAAAAAAGATAAATATAATTTCTTAACATATGATAGTGTTGTGTTATGTGAACAATTAAGAACTGTTGACAAGAAACTTAGACTAGAACGTATGGTTGGTTGGATTGATAAACAAGATTTATTACATATAATAGAAAAAATTGATGAGAATCTAAAAATAGAGTGTTGATAAATTAACTTTATTATGATATAATACACATATCTTAGAAATAAGAAATTTATAATAAAGGAAATGTGGGACAAAAAATAAATAAGGAATATATGAATAGTATTAAAAAATTACATAATGGGAATATATGGTACGAAACAATAAAATTTGTCTCGAAAGATTCAAAAATTTAGTTGGCAAATCCTTTTTTGTATGGTATAATAGTTATATCAAATAAAGGAAGATTTATTATATAGAACTATTAAAAAGTTGTTTAGAGGATTGAATTTACTTTATTTTAAAAGGAGGAAAATAATGACAACAAATTGTGGAGTTGTAATTGATGGAACAACATTAAAAACAATAAACGGTGTATTAACACTTGATACAAATGATACAGTTACTAATGTAAAGAATCACCCTATTTGTGGTGGATTGCAATACGATGGTGACGCATTTAAAGTGGTCGGAAAAGTATTAACATTAAAATCTGATATAAAAACTTCTATTACAGATTATTCATCTTGTTCATGCTCAATGTTAGTAGACAATGATTATTTTACTATTACTAATGGTAAATTATCTTGTGGTACATTTGACGTTATTGTAACATTTGATGTAACTCCTAGTGATGCAACTATAACAGTCACAGATGGGGATTTAGAGGAAGTTGACGCAAATGAAGATGGAACATATACTATAAGTTGCAATGAAGAATATTCATATTCGGTTTCTAAGACTGATTATATAACACAAAGTGGAACGATTAATACTAATAAAAATGAGACAATAGAAGTTACACTTGTAGCCGATGAAGGCTAAAATTATATAGAAGGTGAGAACACACGTCACTTTAGTGATGTGAGGTTCAAATAAGACCATGTGTTAGGAGAAGAATATATGGAATTGGAAGAGGTTAAAAGAAAGATAAACCATATTGAATATGAAGAAATAAAAAACATTAAAGATGAAATAGGAAATATAAAAGTAAATTTAGCAGAAAATAGTTTACTTACAAAACAATGTGTGGATAGTAATGAAAAATTAAATGACACAATGAATAGTGTAAAAGACACAATGTTAATTATGTCTGAATCAATGAGACAAAATAATAAAGTATCAGAAGAATTAGCATTAAGTGTAAAATCTTTAGGAATAAAGGTTGATACGATGGATGATAAATTTGGAAATAAATTTCAAGAAGTTGACAATAAAATTAATGGAGTTAATGATAAGACTAAGATAGATATTTTAGAATGGATTAAACAAAATTGGTTTGGAATTGTGATGAGTATTGGGGCTTTATCCTATATAGCGACACAAATAATAAAATAATATATAACAGAAAAATTGTCTTAGAGATATTACATTAGATGAAACAAGAGAGTTTTATGAAAAGCTCATAATAAAAAATGAATGATAAAACAAATATGAGCCAATCTTTAGTTCAACTAAGGGTTGGCTTTTTTATTGTACATAAAAATAATAGAAAGGATTGATTTTATGAATAGTTTAAATAATTTTAAGTTTTTTAGTAATGCTAATACAATAGCAGAAAGCAACGTGTTGAGCAATCCGAATCGTGGTTCTCAATTAGTATTAGAAGTAAGTGGCACAGCAACGAGTTTTACATTGGAAGTAAAAGGAAAAGTTGACGCAGAAAATACCACTTATACGAATTTAGCAATTATAAATGCAAGTGATTATTCAACAAGTTCAACAATTACATCTAATGGAATTTATATAATTGGTGTGGATGGAATTGGTGGAATTAAACTTAATTTAACATCTATAAGTGGTGGTAATGTTACGTCATTTGGAAAGTTAGGTGAATAATTATGGCAACAGATGTAATAGCAAGAGGTATGGCTAGTAATAGTTTAAAAGAAGCAAAGACATACATAGGGGTATTACAAACAGATGTATCGACCAATACTGCTGATATATCATTGTTGGATGACCAAGTTAATCAATTAAATAATTATGTAGGTTATTTTCCAAACAATGTAATCGGATTACAAGTAGATTTTCAAAATATGGAGTTTACAAGACTTGCTGGTGCGGTTGGATTGACAATGGGAGCAGACTTTAATAAATTTAACATGTATGGCGG
>Ga0209408_1001129_pt1 | contig 17713 bp, 15 predicted proteins | sample AD_UKC107_MetaG_FD_184422 | JGI IMG/M metagenome (GOLD analysis project Ga0209408, IMG submission 184422) | Active sludge microbial communities of municipal wastewater-treating anaerobic digesters from Hong Kong - AD_UKC107_MetaG (SPAdes)... | ecosystem: Engineered > Bioreactor > Anaerobic >... | reverse complement strand
CTAACGTTCATGCTCACAAAGCCTGAGAGCTTCTTTGCCCACGAGACGAGCTTTGTCGATCAGAACGTTAGCATCGGTGAGGACACGAAGATATGGCACTTCAGCCACGTGCTCGAGGGCTCGAAGATCGGCAGCAACTGCAGCATCGGCCAGAACGTGGTGATCGGCCCGGGCGCGGTCATCGGGAACGGCTGCAAGATCCAGAACAACGTCTCGGTGTACAAGGGCGTGACCCTGGAAGACAACGTGTTTTGCGGGCCCTCCATGGTGTTCACCAACGTGTTCAATCCACGGGCGCACATCCCCCGCATGGACGAGATGCGGCCCACGCTGGTGAAGACCGGGGCCACCATCGGCGCCAACGCCACAGTAGTGTGCGGGCACACCATCGGCGCCTACGCCTTCATCGGCGCCGGAGCCGTGCTGACCCGCGGCGCTCCGAGCCACGCCCTCATGGTGGGCAACCCGGCAAAACAGATCGGCTGGGTGTGCGATTGCGGCAACCGGCTGGACGAGAGCCTGCGCTGCTCTCACTGCGGTAAGACCTTTGAAAAGCATGCCGAGGGCCTGCGGCTGGTTTCAGGGTAAGAGGAAACAAGAATCAGGTGAAGAAGGAGATTAATTATGACATGCAATGGTGGGGAGAGAATCTACGGTGGAGAGAGAATCTACGACGACGAGATCGACCTGAGGGATCTTTTCTCGGTCATATGGAGGAGAAGGTGGGTTCTTGTCGGTGTCGTGATCGCGAGCATTTTCCTGGCAGCCGGCTGGGCGCTGCTCACCTCGAGCACGTGCACCGAAATGCTTCTCCAGCTCAATTTCTCGGGCATTGACAAGCATGAGTATCCGGACAAAACTTCCTTCGAGATGCACGATCTCATCTCTCAGGATCTCCTGGTCGAGGCAGCGCAGGCCATCGAGCACCCGGAGCGCAGGGCCCTGTTCCTGGAAAATCCCCGCAGCTTCATCTTCGTGGACCCCTTCATCCCGGTCGAGGTCAGGGAAAAGATGAAGGCCATGGAGCGCGAAAAGCAGACATACATCTATCTGCCGAACCAGTTTATTATCCGGTTCGTGGAATCACGCAGCGGAGTGTTCTCTCACGACGAGAGAAAGCGGGTGCTGCTAGCGATGAAGACCGCTTTTGAAGAGAAGTTCATGAAGGATCACGTGTACCGCAATCTCGTGACGGTGAACATGCCGCCCGAGATGCTGGATGCGTATGATTACATGGAGGTGATAGAGGTCTTCAAGACCTCCCTGGCAAGCTACGCGACCTTTCTCAACAATATGATCAAGAGCGCCGGTACCTATCGCTCGCCGCAGACCGGGCTGTCCTTTGTGGATATCCTCGACTCGGTCGAGAACATCCGCAAGATCGACGTCTACGAGGCCGAGTCCATCATCAAGGTCTCGCTCGAGACAAAGCAGAAGGATGCCCTGCTCAAGAAATACCAGTACCGGCTGCTGACGCTCGAGAAGGAGATGCAGAAGAAGCAGCAGGAGGCCGCCAGCGCCAGGGCATTGCTGGACGAAGTCTGGAAGCAGGAAAAGGTGGGTCAACCCCTGGAGATCGGAAAATCGGGCCAGTCTGCCCCGCAGATCGTCATGGACGGGTCGGTGCTGGAGAAGCTCTCGGCAAAGGAATACAAGGCGGCCCTTCTCCAGAGGGTGCTGGATGCGGAGGTAACGGCAAACTCTCTTGCCGTCGACAAGAAGTTTCTCGAGAAGGACATGAGCATTCTCCAGGGCAGGGACCGGCAAGGCGCAGTACCGGGGCTGCCTGTCGAGTTTGTGGAGGCCTCACTCGAAGACATCAGGAAGGGCATCGTCTCTCTTGGCGGCAAGATCAACGAGCTCAGCGCTGAATACCTTGCAAAGAAATACTCGAAGGTTACGAAGGTTCACCGGAGTCCTGTCACCGATACCCAGTATCGCCTGAATCCCGTGAAGGCTGGTGTCCTGAGCGTTGTGGCAGGCTTGTTTCTCGGCATTTTCATTGTTTTCATGGTAGAATTTGTGGCCAACATTCGAGAGGGCAGGGGAGATTTGAGGAAAGAGCAGCAGTGATTGCCATGGAGGCCTCATGGCATCGACCACGAGCGAGCGCTGGATTAACAGTGACATAGGAGAGGACTACCCCCTTAATTTCTGGATTACATATTCCCTTTGTTATTATTGGATGAGGTGCGTGGTGAAACACCTTATTTTAATCCCTGATGGGATAAGGAGGAATTCATGGAGAGGGAAGTTCCATGCGGTTGCCACCAGGATGACGAGATCGACCTGTATGACCTGTGGCTTGTTTTGAAAAAAAGGGGGATTATCCTCCTCCTTATTATTGTGGCATGTTTAGCTGCTGGCATCGTCTAGTATCCCTGGCTCCGAAGGTATACCGGGTATCCAATACCCTCACGCTCATCCAGGGGTCTGAGTCTATCAAGCAGAGCGATATCACTGCAGCTATAGACGATCTTAACAGGCTGAAGAATCATCCTGAGGAAATGAACTCGCAATTATTGAGCATGAATGTGGATGATCTGGCAAAAATCAGGTCTATCAAGGCCTCGGAGATCAAAGGATCGAACGTTATACGGGTTGATATCGAAACGCTCGACAACAGCGCAGGTGTCGCGCTTATGGAAGCTTTGCCGGGTTACATCCAGTCAATGCCCAGTATAGCGACCAAGCTGGAAAAGAAAAAGGCTCTCACGAAAAAGAACATAGAGGATCTGAAGGCCATCATCCACAACCCCGTGAAGGACCTGAACTTGCCTTCCAACACGGTTGTACATGTGTCCTTCATGGATTTGTATACGCTGAGAGAGAAGTATAATCAATTACTTATGACGATGGAGAGTATAGAGAGTATAGAGGGAAAACCGCTGGTCTCTTTTGCCTGGAAGACTGAACCACCCTCGAAACCGTTTAAGCCAAATACAAAATTGATTGTTTCATTAAGCCTGGTAATGGGCTGCTTTCTCGGGATTTTTCTCGCATTGTTCCTGGAATGGGCAACCAATGCGCGACGTGTCAGAGGTCTTGAGTGAGGGTACGTTAGTCAAGCGATTTTTTGATTGGAACCGCGCGCTCTTCCATTCATATGCACAGACACGGCATCATCCTTTCTGGATCAATGCAATTGGCACAATCAGGCGTTTTTTAGAGAATGGCGGCAAACAACATGAATACTTCTCGCATGGAAGACCTGCAGAAATAATTTCTTCTGCAGATAGAGCCATTTCTCCTGATAATTTACAGGAAAGTAAAGATAGGCCAAGAAAAGCGCTTTCTGTATGACCAAGCAAGAGTCTCCAGAACAAATACCGGGTGAACAGCCAGCGGTAGCAAGCCCAAAGCGCCGCAAGACCTCTTTTGCCGGCGATGTGCTGAAGCTGGTTACGGGCACGACGTTTGCTCAATTTCTGGTTATACTCGCTGCACCCATACTGACCCGTCTTTATGCCCCGGATGCGTTCGGCGTGCTGGCCCTTTTCGCTTCAATCACCAGCATCCTGGGCGTGATTGCCTGCTTGCGATACGAACTCGCGATCATGCTTCCGGAAAAGGATGAAGAAGCGGCAAACCTGCTTGGCGTAAGTCTGACATTCGTCGTTATTGTTTCTCTGCTTACGGTTCCGTTGGTCTGGTGGGGAAAAGATCCTGTCATCCGTTGGTTGAACGCTCCGGGTCTTGCCTCCTATCTCTGGCTTGTGCCCGTAATGGTCTTCATCCATGGCGTTTTCCTGGCACTCAACTACTGGAATTCTCGTACGAAACACTTCGGCAGGCTGTCGATCGCCAGGGTGACAAGTTCTCTCACAACCACTACCGGCAAACTCGGAGTCGGCTTCATGGGATATGCCACCGCCGGGACCATTATCGGCGCAACGGTTGCAGGGCAGGCTGTCGCGACTTCTGTTCTGGGAGGCCAGATCTGGCGCGATGACAGGAAGATGTTTTTCAAATCAATCCGCTGGAAGGAGATGCGCAAAGGAATCGTTCGCCATAAAAAATTCCCTTTGCTGAGTTCATGGTCCGCTTTTATGAACACGACATCATCTCATTTGCCTCCTTTGATGCTCGCGATGTTTTTTTCTCCTGTGGTAGTTGGTTTTTTTGCCCTAGGACATAGGCTCCTCAGCATGCCTATGAATTTTATAGGCAGCGCAATTGCTCAGGTATTTTACCAACGCGCTTCAGCGGCGAAATACGACGGCACGTATGATTCGATCGTCCGCAATGCCTTTACGAAGCTTTTGACATTGGGCTTGTTCCCCATTCTGCTGGTCATGATTGCAGGAAAGGATCTCTTCTCCTTCTTTTTCGGCAGCCAATGGTCGGAGGCCGGCGTCTACGCTCAAATATTGGCACCGTGGATTATGTTTCAATTCATTAGTTCCCCTATTTCAACGCTCTTCAGCGTCCTGGAAATGCAGGGACAAGGATTGGTGTTTAATTCACTTCTATTGGCGACAAGAATTGCTTCTCTCATGGTGGGGGGCTTGTTAAACAGCATTCTGATAGCATTGATGTTATATTCAATTACGGGTTCAATAATGTATTTCAGTATTTGTTTATTTATACTGAAAAAATCGGGGCTGAATTTATCAATGCTGGTCAAAAATATTTTTCCAATATGCATAATTGTCTTCCTTGCCTTGCTGCCAGTCGTCATTATGAGGGGTTTCGGCGTTCAGCCGATCACAACGGTGGCAGGAGGCTGTATATCAATGCTTCTCTATTATGTGGTCATATACTTTCATGACAGGGATCTAAGAAGATTGGTGTCAAGAATACTCGTCCATCATTCAATGTGAGAGCACAATATTCAAAAGTAAAGCGGTCATACCGCACACCACTGACTGTATAGAACAAAGCTTTGTATATCTGTAATTGGTAATACCAATTACACTAAAACACTCTCTTTTGTCAATATTAATTTTGATAATTAGCACAATATATGATATTGGTCTTACCAACTTGAAGTAATCTGTAACTGCAATTATCCGTTTAAAAAGGACTTTCTCTTAAGAAAGAGTCGGGATTGCATCACCGCTTTTGAACTGATTTAGATTTTGATTTATATCTTCAGTTGAAATATGCTATTAATTGCCATGACGAATCAAACCATTCTCTCGGATAAAATAGTTCGCGACATTAAGCAGAAAATTCTTTCAGGGGTTTTACATATAGGCGATCGCCTGCCTGCTGAACGTGAATTAGCTGAAAATTACAAGGTAAGCCGTATAACCATCCGCAACGCTATCTCCAGATTGGTTTATCTGGGTTTCCTGCAGACCCTGCCTCAAAGCGGCACTTTTATAGTCGATTTTAAAAAAGAAGCTTCTCTGGAACTTCTGGTTGATATTATCTCCAGCAATTATGAAGTTGACAAATCTATCCTTATCGAACTTATAGAAATCAGGCGTGTGTTTGAAACCTACTGTGCCGGACGAGCTGTAAGCAGGATGAATGACGTAAACCGCAAAGAATTAAGAGAGATGGTCGACCGCATGATCGAAAACAAAAAAAAGCCAGATCAACTGGTGGAACTTGATTATAAAATTCATTCCCTGCTGATGGAACTTGCCGAAAATAACGTACTGCGCCTTTTGTTTAATTCGTTCAAACCTGTTTATCAGTTTTATCTCAAAGTTTTCTATGCCGTGCCCGGAAACGCGACTGGCATTCTGCCTTATTATGAACGCTTCTGCAACGCGGTCGAGCTGCGCGATGACCGCATCGCAGCTTTTGTCATGAGCGAAATTGATAAGAACTTGCTTTTCGTTGGAGGCAGTATAGGGACCGTTCACTTGTGTGTCAAGAATATTTTGGCCACAAGATGTGGGGTGCTGCATGGATGCCTCTTTGAAAGGCATATTCCGACACCAGTATTTTAAAGAAATTTTTTCATATTTTGGTTGTGTTGCCTGTGAAACAGGCATTTTCCCCGGAATTCAGGCAGACCTCACCGACACGCCTTCAATGATTCTTGAAAAAATCACAAGGCGTTATGACTGGATGTAATCATCCCATGAGTATTGAGGGTCGCCGTAGATCATGTCAGAGTGTTCGTTCCGGGGACACGTTGCGATCCCTGCGGGCTTCCGCAACATGTCCCCGCCAAATGCAACGGCGTATTCGCGGAGTAGCGGGTCATGGATTTTCGGCGGTGGCCTTGACCGGATAAACCAGAGACCTAGATGCGTGAGGATGTCCCGGATGACCTGCCGGTCTTCGATGAAGCTGATGATGCGCATGATGCCCTTACATTTCGGGCAGACAAGGGGATCAACCTGATATATTTTTTGAATCAGCCGCGCCCAGCTTTTTCTTAAGGTTTTTAAATGTCCTTCCGGTTCGAGAATACAGGGGATGACAGCGTCTGTTCCGGTCCCTTTTCTTTTTCCCCGCGAGACGTTGCTGTAATAACCATAATATCTGACCATTTGCTCGCCCCTGTTCGGGATATGCGAACACATGGCCGCCAGCCATTCCAAGGCGGTGAAGGTCTTACTGACCCTGCCATTTCTGGCTGTATAGATGACCTTGCCTTCCTGTTCCAGATAATGCATCCGTTCCTGAGAAAATGATGCCCGGATGATATAACGCGCCAGATTTTCCATAGCCTTGTCATCTTTCGGCAAAATCCGGTTGCCGCAGAAAACATTGAAGCCGGAATGCCGCCATGTCGAGAGCATGGCAATCAGATCTTTCGTTATCTTTCCCCTGTTCAGGAGCATCTTCAATACCTTGTGCCGGAAAATGGCTTCCAGCTTTTTGAGTTCCAGTGGCGGGGCGACGCGAAACATGCCTCTGTTTCCGTAAAAGCAGCCGTTGGTTACGAGAATATGGCAGTGGGGGTTGAATCCAAGGAAGTCGCCGAAGGTCTGAATGGCGATGACCGCGCCGGGGATGGGTTCATTTTCGGAAACCACATGTTGCATGAAAATCTTCAGAGAATCCCAGGCGCAGCGGCTGAGACCGGCAAGAAGCTTTCGGTCATACAGAAAATATCGGCGAAGGATCTTCGGGATGCTGAAGATGAAATGGCGGTGAGGCACTTTTTTGAGAACATCCAGGCAGAGCCACTCGCCGAATTCCACCACGCGCTTCTGATGGCAGGACGGGCAGAAGTGACGGCGCTTGCAAGAGAAGGCAAGCAGATATTCATGGTCGCAATCATTGCATCGGACTCGGGCAAAGCCGTTTTTAAGATCGCCGCAATCGAGATAACGGTAAATCACCTGCTCGATATAAGGCCGCCAGAAACCATACTGCTTGGAAAAATGTTCATCATAGGATTGAACAAAGGTTTCGAAATAGTCCTCGACACAATGATAATAATCCGTATCTTGCGGATGGCGCGGGTGATATGAGGCTGCCGGCAATGCCATATCTACCTCACTGGACATGATGAAATGAACTGCGAAGGAATGACTTATAGTAGGACGAACGTCCTATTGTCAAGATAAATAAATATCGGGTAAATTAGCACTGTTCAATTAATTCTTGAAAATAGAAGGTGGAATTGTTACAAGCGCGGCAGAAGAGGTATTGCTTGCGCATACTTGGTTTAGATTATGGTGAAAAAAGAATAGGAGTGGCTATTTGCAACGAGTTGGGAATGACGGCGCAGGGATTACCCACAATCATCAGGAAAAATAGGAAAAATGATTAGGATATCCTGGATAATCTGATCAAAAGCTACAATGTTGAAAAGATTGTAATAGGTTATCCTGTCCGGCTTGATGGTTCAGAGGGCATACAGTGTGAAAAGGTCAATCGGTTTAAGAGCTTTTTTCCCGAATCCGAAAATTCAACCAGAGACGATTTCAATGAGCGACGGGTCGTAGTCCTCCGGTTTTTCATACCCCAGAAGATTCAAAAGGGTCGCTGCGATATTGGAGAGGCCTCTTTCCGGGAGGTCGGCCATCCGGTATTCTCCCTGATACAAGGGGTCATAAATGACAAAGGGAACCGGATTGAGGGTGTGCGCCGTTTTGACAGATTTTGCCCCCTTTTTGTCGAGGGTGAACATTTGATCCGCGTTTCCATGATCCGATGTGATGACGGCGATTCCGCCTAACTCCGCAATTGCGTTTAACAACTTGCCGACACAGGCATCCACCGTCTCGACTGCGACGATAGCCGCTTCCATCACGCCGGTGTGGCCGACCATGTCACCGTTTGGAAAATTGAGCCTGCCAAACCGATAGGTACCGCTTTTCAGCAGTTCAAGGGTCTTGGCTGTTATTTCGGCAGCCTTCATCTGCGGGGCTTTGTCAAATTCAATTTTGTCCGAAGGAATTTCAATGTACGTTTCCAAAGACGCATCAATATAGCCGGAACGGTTCCCGTTCCAAAAGTACGTGACGTGACCGTATTTCTGGGTTTCCGAAACCGCGAAGGTTTTGATTTGTTCCGCGCAGAGGTATTCGCTGATCACCCGGTCTATCGCGGGAGGCTGCACCAGAAAATGGGGCGGGATGTGCGCGTCGCCGTCATATTCCATCATGCCCGCGTAAAAAATATCCGGCAGGGGGCCGCGGTCGAATTCGGAAAAATCCTTTTCTGTAAAAGCCCGGGATATCTGAATGGCCCGGTCACCGCGGAAGTTGAAGAAGATGACGGCATCGCCGTCCCGAATGGGACCCACAGGATTTCCCGAGGCATCCACCACCACAAAGGACGGTAAATATTGATCCGTCGCCTGCGGGTCTTCCCGGTAGAAGGTGGTGACGGCTTCGGATGCCGACGCAAAGGCTCTGCCTTTGCCCAGAACATGCGCTTCCCATCCGCGCTTGACGATATTCCAGTCGGAATTGTAGCGGTCCATGGTGGTCGTCATCCGTCCGCCGCCGGAGGCGATGGCGTAATCCAGATGTTTTTCATCGGAGATTTTTTTGAGTTTTTCCTCCGTGGGAATCACGTAATTCAAGGCCGTGCGCTCGCCCACGTCGCGGCCGTCCAAAAGGGCGTGGATCCTGACTTTTTGAAAGTTTAATTCAGCGCACTGGTCAATCATGATGAACAGCTGGTCGATGTGGGAATGGACATTGCCGTCGGATAAAAGCCCGATAAAATGAACCGTCCCCCCTTTTTGGGCGCGGCCGGCGATGGTATTCCAGACCTCCGTTTGGAAGATGGCGCCTGTTTTCAGCGCTTTGTTGACCAGCCGCGCGCCCTGGTCAAAGACCCGTCCCGCACCGATGGCGTTGTGTCCGACTTCACTGTTGCCCATGTCATCATCGGACGGCAATCCCACCGCCGTGCCGTGGGCTTTTAAAGTGGTGAAAAGCGGCGATTGGAACAAGGCGTCCAGATGAGGCGTCCGCGCCAGATAAACGGCGTTGGTATCATCGTTTTTGCCGATGCCGATGCCGTCCATGATGATCAGCAACAGCGGTCCTTTCCGTCCGGAAAAGGATTTGATGGTTTTAAGATGCAGCGACATGAATGGTCTCCTTTGGAATAAACAAACTATTGCACAGTGCAACTTTATAAAAAAAGAGGGGAACTGGTCAAGAAAAGAAATATTTGGACGGCAACGCCCAACGCGTGAAATATTGAAAAGTTTATGCGGCTAGCGGATTTTATCCGTGGATGTTTTTTCCGAAGTGTTGCAGAAATGAAAAATCCGGATGTTTTTTAAACGAAAACTGGCATGCAGGGGCGGAATCTGATATTGTTAAAAAAACAAAGACGACGCGAAGGATTCGGAATGCGTTTCTCCGACCATGACTCCATCACCATAAAACATATTTTGAATTCCTCCAAGGTTTTCGGCGTTTACGTTGTTGAATTCGCTTTGAAGGCCGCTTTGCTTGCGGCGGGAGTGGCCGCATACCTGTGGGCGCCGGAAAAACTCAATATCCATACCCAGTTTGGCTTTAAAGCCGGCATCAGTCTAATCAATATCACGTGGCTGCTGATTTTTTTGAGCATGTTGCAGAAGTTTTTTCCGCAGGCACTCACCAGCATCGGCAGCCGCAAGCAGTTTCGAGAACTGTTTCATCTGCCGCCGGTGGAAAAATTCCTGGGCAAGGATCTGGCGGACCTAAGTGACGATGTTTTGAACACCGCGTTTTTTCAGGGCAGCGACAATTACGCCATGCTGCTGGAGGAGAAAAGGGAACTCAACAAGGGCGCTCTGCTGGTTCTGCTGGCGTGGGGGGCGCTTAATTTGTTGATCGGGTGGCTTTATTTCGTAAACATCATTAACCAGGGGGCGCTGGTGCTCGTCAGCATGTTTTATTTTCTGGCCGACATGATTTGCGTGCTTATTTATTGTCCTTTTCAGAGGCTCTTCATGAAAAACCGCTGTTGCGTGACCTGCCGGATATTTAACTGGGACAGCATGATGGTCTGCACGCCGCTTTTATTTGTTCCGAGCTGGTTCTCTTTCACGCTTTGCGTCCTGGCGCTGATTATTCTGGTCCGTTGGGAAATCGTGTTTAACCGCCATCCCGAGCGATTCAGCGAGCGGTTCAATCTGAGTTTGCGATGCGCGGGATGCAGAGAGAAACTTTGCCGCATGAAAAACGTCAATCATTCGGAATGAGCCCGTTCCATACAAAAAAGGCGGATTGCTCCGCCTTTTTTGTCGTCTGGAGAATTTTTTACACGCTTTCCAGAATCATGGACATGCCCTGTCCGCCGCCGATGCACAGTGACGCCAGGCCGCGCTTGAGATGATTTTTCTTCATCTGCATGGCAAGCGTGTAGGTGATGCGGGCTCCGGAACAGCCGATGGGATGACCGATGGAAACCGCGCCGCCGTTGAGATTGCACCGTTCGATATCGACGTCCAGTTCCTTCATGCAGGCAAGCGCCTGAACCGCGAAAGCCTCGTTGAGTTCGAAAAGGTCGATGTCTTTAATCGTCAAATTCAATTTTTTGAGAAGTTTTCGGGTTGCCGGAATCGGTCCGAGTCCCATATAAGCCGGGTCGACACCACCGCTGGCAAAACCGCAAATTTTGGCCAGCGGTTGAAGTTTGAGCTCACGGGCTTTTGCCGCGCTCATAATGACCACGGCCGTGGCGCCGTCGTTGATTCCGGAAGCGTTTCCGGCCGTCACCGTGCCGTCTTTCTTGAAGACGGTGGGAAGTTTGCTCATTTTTTCCAGCGACGTGTCCATCGGCCGTTCGTCAACCTTGAAAATTTTGGGATCGCCTTTTTTCTGCGGAACGATCACCGGCACGATTTCATCGGCTACCGCACCGGATGCATTGGCCGCGCGGGCTCGTTGATGGCTGCGAAAAGCGAATTCATCCTGTTGCTCACGTGAAATTTTGTACAGCGCGGCGATGTTTTCCGCCGTGACGCCCATGTGGTAGCCGTTGAAGATTTCATAAAGACCGTCATAAACCATCAAATCGGTAATCTGGGAGAAGGGCATGCTCATCCGGTAGCCCCAGCGAGCCTGGGGCACGGCAAAGGGTGCATTGCTCATCACTTCCATCCCGCCGGCCACGACAATTTCCGCCTGGTCCGACCAAATGGACTGCGCCGCCAGCGCAATGGCTTTCATGCCGGAGGCGCAAACCTTGTTGACCGTGTAGGCGTTGGTTTCTTCAGGAAGACCCGCGAAGATTCCGGCCTGACGGGCGGGATTTTGTCCCAGTCCTCCCTGAAGGACATTGCCCATAATGACTTCGTCAATGTAAACCGGTGTCAGAGACGAATCATAGTCATAATATTTCTTGTTGATTTCGGTTATTTCAAAACGACCCAATGCGTCAGGACGACAGCTTTTGATAAAATCATCGGTTGACGGTCTGAGGCCCGCGCGCTTGAGCGCTTCTTTGATGACCAACGCTCCGATCTCCACCGTTTTGACGTCTTTTAGAGAGCCGCCGAACTCACCGACCGCCGTTCTGGCGCCGCTGACAATGACTACGTCTTTCATATTGAACTCCTTTCACACATTATGATATTTTTTGAACACCTCACGTGTTTTTTCCAACGCCGCAGATTTGATTAGAACAGCGTATAAATAAACGGTGAGACGGCCGAGCCTTCCGCCAAAAAGAGAAGGATGCCGATGATCAGCAAAAATAAAACAATCGGCAAAAGCCACCATTTCTTTCTGACTTTCAGAAAATCCCATAATTCCTTTATGGCCGATAATCTATCCATTCTTTATCCCGCCACATGCTTGTCAAAACAGTTTTTCATAATCCGTCTTCAACCGGGGAATGTCCTCCCTCGGCAACCAATAGCTTTTCTTGTTTTTATCCCATGTTAAATCCAAAAAAATTCAACGGCTGGTTTTCCTACATAATATTATCTATCTAAAAGAATCAACCGCGCTTGGTGAATTGCCGGCTTGGATTCGTTGATTAAAACATTTAATGATACTGGATATACCCTAAGGGACACACCGCCGTCCTTCGCCGTTATGACATAAAGGTTCTTAAATCAGAGAGGATTTAAATAATGTCTGATAATAAAGCAAGTTTCACTGCACTAGCGACAGCGTATATGCGGGCTGCTCATCAGCTGCTGGATGCAAAACCTCTGATACTTGATGACCCGGTTGCTCTGCCGATTTTGGGTCATGACGCAGAGAAGAATATTCGGGACACGGCGACTCATTATCAAGCTCCTGAAGTTCTGGCGCTGCGCACCAGAATAGTTCTACGTTCCCGATTTACGGAAGACAGACTTGCCGCTGCGGTTACGCATGGAATAAAACAGTATATAATCCTCGGCGCAGGTTTTGACACATTCTCACTAAGACAACCTTTGTGGGCCGGAGAATTGAAGATTGTGGAAGTTGATCATGTAGGAACTCAATCACTGAAACGTTCTTATATCGATAACGCAGGACTTGTCGTACCCCAGAATGTAGTCTTTGCCGACATTAACTTTGAACATGAATCACTGCATGATGGTCTGCTCAGGTATAATGTTTCATTGGAGAAGCCCACTTTTTTTTCCTGGCTGGGCGTAATGATGTATCTGAAAGAAGAAGCAATTGATGCCGTGCTACATTCTGTCACCATGTTTCCGGCAGGCAGTGAGATTGTTTTGACATTCGTGCGGCCGCAGGGTAACGCTCCTTCAATCATTGCCCAGAGCGTAATTAATCTCGGCGAACCATGGCTGAGTTATTTTGAACCTGAAGAAATTGAAAAGAAACTGCGTGACGCGGGATTTTCCCGAGTGGAGTTTCTAACACCTGAGGAGGCTGAAACGAGGTATTTCCGGTCACGTCCAGCAGACCTGCCCGTTCCCCTTCAAACAAATATTCTTAGCGCAATACGATAATATCCTACCAGGTCTCTCCAATAAATATTGATTTTAGTAGAGCGTTGATTTAAACAATTCATTGTTGAATCAAAAGGATGAAGGCTTGCAGAAAATGAACAAAGAGGTTTTACTGATCTCGCTACAGGAAGACTTGGATGTTATAGGCCTGAAAAGCCTCCACTACCAGCTGCTTAAACATGGGTTTTCCTCACATATACTTTTTATACCGAAGTTTCCAAGTGACATGACTTCCGATGTCATCTTCGATTTAATAGATAAACTTTCCCCTTTGTTTATCGGCGTCAGCCTGATGTCCGTCGAATACGATCGCGCCAAACAGTTGACAACTATTATAAAATCACATTACCCGTCACTGCCGATCATCTGGGGCGGCATTCATCCGACTATCGCACCGGAAACATGCGTAGACTATGCAGACTTCACATGCATTGGTGAAGGGGAGAATTTTATTTTAGATTTTGCCAATGCAATCGCCGCTAAATCCAACATGGAAAATCTTAAAGGTCTTGCTTTCCGAAAAAACGGTCATATTATTCAAAATCAACCTTATCCACTTATAAACGATCTATCATCACTTCCCGCCTGTGAACATATCCCCAAAGACAGCTATGTGCTTCATAAAGGAAAATTGATTAACCTAAACAAAAAATCCTTTATAAAATATGCGCGATACGCAGGCACAACATACTCGATAATGAGTTCGAGGGGCTGTCCATTTAACTGTACGTACTGTTGCAATAATGCGCTGACAAAAATATACAATTCAAGAAAGACAAGATTCAAGGAAGATACAGACGTTATCAATGAAATTAAAACGGCAATTACTCAATATCCATTCATTGAATATGTCAACTTTCAGGATGATTGTTTTCTTTCACGCTCTGATGAAGAAATTGAACGGTTTTGCAATTTTTACAAGAAGGAAATCGAACGTCCTTTCATTGCCAGAGGAATTCCTGCATTCATTACCGAACGTAAATTACATTCGCTGAAATCAGCTGGGCTAGCCTGGATCAGCCTCGGTCTGCAAAGCGGAAACGATGATGTGTGCCGTAATATATATAGGCGACCTTCCGGAAAAAGGGAGTTTCTGAAAGCGGCACAAATTATCAGAAAACTCCGTCTGGCCGCTTTTTATGACGTGATTCTGGACAACCCGTTTGAAACTGACAAAGAAAGGATTGATACCGTATTAACGCTTATCGAAACACCCAAACCTTTCTACACACAGTTTTTCTCGCTTAGCTTTTATCCCGGCACCGAATTGCGAAAGCTGGCACTGGAAAAAAATTTAATCAGGAAAGATGAGTACCAAAGTAAAGACTATCTGCTTTACGATAAAACGGTTATAAATAATCTGACCAGGCTCGCAACCTTTCTACCTTCATTCTGGTCGAAGTTTCTTCTTAAACTCTATCGTCTGAAACCGAATTCTCTCTGGTTTAAAATGAACATTTTTACGGCCAGAATATTCGCCATTATCTTCTACGAACACTTTACATACTTTAAAGTTATAAGACTGTCTCAAGACAGGAAATTAGCGGCAACTTTTCGTGTACTTCCCTACTACACAAAGGAAGGCTTTTCGAGATTCCTGAAGCAATTTGACCTATAAAATTTCAAACGGAAATTCCAGCGGCGGAGAATATTTCCTTGCAGTGGACAACGTGTTTTTTGTCCATCCAGTCGCGTGACTTGCCCGCGCCCAGCTCATCCTTTCCCAATTTGTTCAACTTGGCATGCCAAAGTGGATTATATTCAAGCAGAGAGGCCTTTTTTACTCCCAACAAAGAGAGAAATTCGGCAATCGCGCCAAGATTTTCATCTGTATCGGTTATCCCAGGAATCAGTGGCGTTCTCGGCAGAAGAAAATCAGGATGTTTCTTGAGTGAAATTTCGTGAAGCGCCTTAAAGTTTTCCAGAATGAGGTCGCTTTTGACACCCGTATAGCGCTCGGCAAGCAAGGCATCTATAATCTTGATGTCGTAATATATCATATCCAAATGCGGTAGTATAAGTTCCACAAAGCGTTCAATTTTGAAGATGCCGCAGGTTTCTACATTAGTATGTATCCCTTTTTTCTTCAGACCGGCAAGAAGCTCCGACGCGAAATCCATGAACATGAGCGGTTCGCCACCGGAAAGAGTTACTCCTCCGCCTGAAGTTTCATAAAACGGTTTATCTTTCATGACTTTATCAATTATGTCATTAACAGTCATGGATTTCCCGGCGCGCTCCAATGCTCCGGAAGGGCACAAATCAATGCATGAAAAGCAGAGGTTGCATTTAGACCTGTCAAAAACTAGCTGTTTTTTCTTCAAGTAAAGCGCACCGCTTTCACATGATTGTGTGCAGGTTCCACATGATAAACATATTGATGAATCAAACAACAACTCAGGACCAGGATTTTTGCTCTCAGGATTATGACACCAGACGCAAGACAAAGGACAACCCTTCATGAATACGACGCTACGTATGCCGGGACCGTCATCCAATGAATTGCCGCGTACTTCCAGTACCAATGGACCAGTTACCCTCTGGGATTCTTTAGCTTTAAAATAGTTTCCCATACTATTTTACCCTTAATACTTGTAACATATATTAGATCATAGTTCAGCCAATTTTTTGAACATATTTATGTTACTTTTTATATTCGATTGACATATTGAGTACTTATTTTATAGTCTTTTTACAATATTTAATCCTTAATAAAGGAGCAGGCTGGTGATCGGGAAATCAACAAGATTCTTGCTACGCAAAAATAAAAATGACGTGGATAGATCCATCCGTTATATTATCTCTCATGCTTATACCAAGGTTCCTTTCTACAGGCACGCATATAATAAAGCCGGAGTAAATCCGGCAGACATCCGTAAAGCTGAAGACTTGATTCATTTGCCTGTCACCAAACGTTTGGATATGATGGTGGCAGGTCCTGCCGAATATATCAGCCATGGTCTTTCCCCTAAGAATCTTGTAGTCAGACACACCACTGGAACGACAGGAACACCAATAACAGTCTATAAGAACAAATTGGAAGAACTGTTCCGCAAGATAACGATTATTGACGCATACAGACGAAACACGCCTCTGACAATCCCGATGACACTCGTAAATGTCGGTCCGGAAAGAAAAGATGGATCAAATAAAATTTTTGAGAAAATTGGACCCATTACCATAATCAAACTTTTCCGCGATATACCCATGGAAAAGCAGGTATCCATTCTTATGAGTGTAAAACCGACTATTATGGGTGGTCGGCCGTCAGTTTATTGGGATTTAGCAAACGCTTTACTGGAAAAAGGCATTGTGCCCCCTTCTCCCCGATTAATAACAGGCGGGGCTGAAGTTCTGTTTCCCCACGTGCGAAAACTGCTGGAAGATGTATTCCGCTGCCGTGTCGCAGACTATTACAACTGCGAAGAAGGCGGAAATCTCGCTTGGCAATGTCCCGCAAATCCGGAACTTATGCATCCTAACACGGCAACGGTGTGGATAGAATCTGTCAATCAGCAAGGATTTTCTGTTCCTTACGGTAAAGAGGGGAATTTAATTATTACAAACTTATATAATTACTCCATGCCTTTTATCCGTTATGAAACTGGAGATAGGGGAATTTTGTTGGAACCCGGAAAATGCACGTGCGGATTTGACGGCCCTGTTATGCGCCTTACGGAAGGCCGCAACGAAAATTATATTGTTCTTCCCGATGGGAGGGAGATATCACCGAGAATTATGTTCAACGTTGTGAATACGGGATTTCCCCATGATAAAAAGGACTGGAACATGATTGATGTTCTGCGCATTTTTCAGATTATTCAAGAATCCAGTGACTTAATTGAAATTAAAGTCGTCCCTGGTCCGGCATATTCTGATTCTATCTGGCGTGCAGTTGAAGATAATATAAAAAGTCTTCATCCGGCAATGCGCCTGAAAGTCACAATTGTTGATGATCTTCGCCCCGAACCTGGTAAAAAATTTCATCAAGTGCTGGGTAAATTGAGCAGCCGCTGGAAGCGTGAACGAAACAATCAGGAAAACAAATAAACTTTTTATTTAGAAGCGACCTTCATAACCTTTTCCACTGCCTTAACAGTATCGCGCATATCATTTTCAGACAAAGTCGGATGAACAAGAAACATCATGACTGTCTCGCCCAATTCCTTGGCAACCGGCAGTCTTTTTCTCGGTCGCAAGCCGGCGGAAGCAAACGCCTTCTCCAGATATATTTCACTGCAACTTCCGGTAAAGCAGGGAATGCCTTATTGATAAGAACTTGCTTTTCGTTGGAGGCAGTATAGGGACCGTTCACTTGTGTGTCAAGAATAATTGAATTGATAAGAACTTGCTTTTCGTTGGAGGCAGTATAGGGACCGTTCACTTGTGTGTCAAGAATATTTTGGCCACAAGATGTGGGGTGCTGCATGG